>ERZ777306.354-NODE-354-length-92419-cov-43.210201_pt1 | contig 92419 bp, 76 predicted proteins | sample MGYA00374966_ERZ777306 | MGnify/ENA primary metagenome ERZ777306 (study PRJEB29329, sample SAMN06343882) | mouse gut metagenome | isolation source: Mouse cecum | place: Austria: Vienna | collected 2014-11-15 ...
GAAATTTTCGCAGATATTATTCAGATTTTTTATTAATATCGTGCGTCGAACCTGGGTACTGACAGCGTCTATCGGCTGTACGTCAATAAAATTTCCTTTGGAATTGCTATACGTCAATCTATACGTCAATAAAAATTCCATTGGGAGCCGTTAATTGTCGGAAAGGTACAGCAGGGAAAAACCGCAAAGGCCTCGTACTTATTGGTCCGGGCAAAAAAATATCCGAGAGTCTTGGAGACTCTCGGATGGTAACTTGGTGGGGGCACAGGGATTCGAACCCGGGACCTACGGATTAAGAGTCCGCTGCTCTACCAACTGAGCTATACCCCCTATTTGGTGGGCTGTGCAGGACTCGAACCTGCGACCAATGGATTAAAAGTCCACTGCTCTACCAACTGAGCTAACAACCCTTTGTCGATCAAGACTTGCGTCTCAATCAATCGAGAAGTGAATACTACACACGTTTTTTTTAATCGTCAAATCAAGTGGACCCAATCCGAAACTGTTACCGTCGAGTAAGACATAAATTGTCGCACTAATTTTTAGAATAACTTCCAACAAGAAAATAATCTGAAATTGAAATCTGCCTTGTCAAATCTGATTTTTTCGCTACTATTACAGAACTTATGCGGCTTGAGCCGCCAAAATTTAGGAAGAATTAAATGGCTGAAAAGAAAAAAGTGAAACCGCCCGTAGAACAGATTGTTGATACGGATGCCCGCAAGAAAGCGCTCAAGGTCGCGTTGGATCAGATTACAAAGCAGTTTGGTAAGGACGCGATCCTAAATATGGGCGACGGTCCGGCCGAGCAGAACCTTGATGTCGTCTCCACCGGCTCTTTCACTCTGGATATGGCGCTTGGCGTCGGCGGTCTTCCCCGCGGACGTATTGTTGAGATTTACGGACCGGAATCTTCCGGTAAAACAACGCTGACGCTGCACATCCTTGCAGAAATGCAGAAACTTGGCGGAACCTGCGCGTTTATCGACGCCGAGCACGCTCTGGATATTAAATATGCTCAGGCGCTCGGCGTGCATATTGAAGATCTGCTCTTGTCTCAGCCGGACAGCGGAGAACAGGCTCTGGAAATCACAGATGCGTTGGTTCGTTCCGGAGCGGTTGACCTCGTCGTCATCGACTCTGTCGCAGCTCTTGTGCCCCGTTCTGAAATCGAAGGCGAAATGGGCGAAGCTCTCCCCGGTCTGCAGGCCAGACTGATGAGCCAGGCGCTGCGCAAGCTCACATCCAGTATTAAAAAATCCAACACACTCGTAGTCTTTATTAACCAGGTTCGTCAGAAGATCGGCATCACTTACGGTTCTCCCGAGACAACGACCGGCGGCAATGCGCTGAAGTTCTACGCCACGATCCGTATGGATATCCGCAGAATCGGCGGCATCAAGAAGGGCGACGAAGTACTCGGCAACGAGACACGCGTTAAAGTTGTGAAAAACAAAGTTGCGCCTCCCTTCAAACAGGCTGAGTTTGAAATCATCTACGGCGAAGGCATCTCCCGCGAAGGCGAAGTCATCGATCTCGGTACCGATATGGATATCTTCGGCAAGTCCGGCGCTTGGTACTCCTATCAGGGCAATAAGATTGGCCAAGGCAAGGCGGCTGCCAGAGAGTGGCTCAAAGAACATCCTGAAGAAATGAAGCTCATCGAAGATCAGATTCGCGCCAAGATCAGCGGTGAAAACGAAAAACATAAGAACGATCCGGTTACAGAGACTTCATCCGTGACCGAAGAGGTCTATGAAGACGCACCATGATGAGTGAGTCTGACGAGCGCAGACAGCAAATCAAATTCAAGGCGGTAGCGGCTCTTGCAGCAAAAGAGCGCTCTCGCCTTGGTCTTTTTAAGAAGCTGTCGGACCAATTTGAAGAGCCCGGAGATGCCGAACTGATTAATTCGGTACTCGATGAGCTTGAGAAACGTAAATATCTTTCAGACGAGCGCTTTGCAAAAAGCCAGGTCATGATCAAAAACTCACGCTTTGGCGATCAGAAGCTTCGCTGGGAACTTCGTAGACAAGGCGTGTCAAGCGAATTGGCTGATGAGGCAATTCGCGAAAACGAAGTGTCCGAACTGGATCGGGCAAGAGTTCTGTGGGAGCGCCGCTTTGGTGAGCCTCCTCAGGATCCGAAAGAAAGAGCCAGACAGGTTCGATTCCTCGCGTATCGGGGATTTTCTTTCAGAACAATCGAAAAGGTTCTTCGCTGTCGACTCGATGAAGAAGAGTAATGCCCGGCAATGCTTAGAGCGGCTCTGGGTTTATACTCGTAAGATTGCTTTAGGAACAATCTCACAATCTCTTTTTCATTTACGCCGATGAAAATTCATGAATATCAAGCGCGTCGTATTCTTCAGAATTTCGACGTGCCCGTTCCCGTTGCGGAAGTTGCCTCCAGTGCTGAAGAGGCAGAACAGATAGCTAAAGAAATCGGAGGCCGCGTTTGGGCTGTCAAGGCTCAGGTTCATGCGGGCGGCAGGGGAAAAGCGGGCGGCGTGAAGCTTGCCCGAAGCCTCGGGGACGTCTCCGCCCTGGCTTCCTCCTTAATCGGTTCCCGCCTTGTGACCAAACAAACCGGCGCGCACGGCGCTCCGGTCAGCAAGGTTCTGATTCAGGAAGGGCTTAATATCGCTCAGGAATTCTATGTTGGACTCCTGATTGACCGTCAGGCGCAAAAACCGATTCTCATCGCTTCTGCAGAGGGCGGAGTCGAGATCGAACGCGTTGCGGCCGAATCTCCTGAAAAAATTATCAACACCTATATCGATCCGGAAAGCGGACTGAGCAGAGAACAGGCGCTTGAAGTCGCCACTAAGCTCGGTGTGGAGCCGGCGGTTTGCCCGGAGTGCGCCGATGTTTTGGTGAAACTCTGGAACACGTTCAATTCAATGGACTGCTCGCTTCTGGAAATTAATCCGCTGATCGTAACTGCCGAACATAAGGTCTATCCGCTGGACGTGAAGATGACCTTTGATGACAACGCGCTGATGCGCCATCCGGAACTCGAAAGCCTGCACGATCCCGAACAGGAAGATCCGACGGAACTTACTGCGCATCAGGCCGGACTTCAGTACATTCAGCTTGACGGCAATATTGCGTGCTTGGTAAACGGCGCCGGCTTGGCCATGGCCACAATGGACACCATCAAGCTCTTCGGAGGCGAACCTGCCAACTTCCTTGATATTGGAGGCGGCGCCTCGGTTGAAAAGGTGACGGCCGCTTTCGAAATCATGCTCTCCCGCCCCGAAGTCAAGGTGATTTTGGTCAATATCTTCGGCGGCATTATGAAGTGCGACATTATCGCCGAGGGCATCGTTCAGGCCTGCCATAAAGTCAAACTGACGGTGCCGCTCGTCGTTCGCATGAAAGGAACGCACGAGGAACTTGGCAAACAGATTCTCAAAGACAGCGGACTGCCGATTCTTTCTGCCGAATCACTCGGCGAGGCAGCAAAACTTGCAGTAGAAAAGTCTCGGGAGTAAGCGATGAGTATTTTGGTTAATAAAGATTCCCGTGTGATTACTCAGGGTATGACCGGGAAAACCGGACAGTTCCATACACGTCTGTGCAGAGAGTACGGATTTGGCAAAGACTGCTTTGTGGGCGGCGTGAATCCGCGTAAAGCGGGCCAGGTATGGGAAGGTCTGCCGATTTTTGCCTCGGTGAAAGAGGCTAAAGAAGCTACCGGAGCAAACGTCTCCGTGATTTATGTTCCGCCCGCGGGCGCGGCTGCCGCAATTCAGGAAGCGAGCGACGCAGGAATCGAACTGATTATCTGCATCACGGAAGGAATTCCCGTTCTCGATATGGTCCGCGTTCGTGACCATATGAAGAAGACCGGCTCCAAATCACTGCTTCTCGGACCGAACTGCCCGGGCGTCATGACGCCGGGAGAAATTAATGTTGGCATTATGCCTGAGCACATCCATCGCAAGGGTCATATCGGTGTGGTTTCCCGCTCCGGAACTCTGACATACGAAGCGGTTGCGCAGCTTACCGCGCTCGGTTACGGACAGTCCACCGCCATCGGTATCGGCGGCGATCCGATTAACGGAATCAAGCACATCGACGCGCTCAAACTGTTCAATGACGATCCAGATACAGAGGCCGTGGTCATGATCGGAGAGATCGGCGGAAGCGACGAAGAGACCGCCGCAGAATGGGCGCGTGACAATATGAAGAAGCCCGTAGTGGGCTTTATTGCCGGTGTGACAGCGCCAGCGGGTAAGAGAATGGGGCATGCGGGCGCCATTATCTCGGGCGGCAGGGGAACAGCCGAAGGCAAACTCGCGGCGCTGGAAGCCTGCGGGATTCGTACGACGCGCAATCCCTCCGAGATCGGCGAGCTTCTTAAATCTGTGCTGACATCCGTCAAGGAGTAATTTATTTTGGAAACATTGATTGTCTGGTTTAACGAAATACACTGGGTCGCCGTTCTTCAGATCATTATGATTGACATCCTGCTTGGCGGAGACAACGCCGTGGTCATTGCATTGGCCTGCAGAGATTTGGATCCACATCTGAGACGGAAAGGGATTTTCTACGGCGCGGGCGGTGCGATTGCGCTTCGAGTGATTCTGATCGCGTTTGCCGTGACGATCATGACGATCCCATACCTGAAGTTCTGCGGCGGACTCCTTCTTCTTTGGATCGGTATCAAACTGATCGTTCCTCATGACGAAGGAGATCAGGAGGTACACGCAAGTAAAAAACTTTGGGGCGCGGTTAAGACAATTATTATCGCCGATCTGGTGATGAGTATCGACAATGTCATCGCGATCGCAGGCGCAGCCGAACAGGCACCAGGGCATCATCAGATGGCGCTGGTTATTTTCGGTCTGCTTGTCAGTGTTCCGTTTATTCTCGGCGGAAGCCAGTTTATCTTGAAAATTCTGGATCGCTTCCCGATCATTGTGTATGCGGGTGGCGCGCTGCTCGGCTGGATTGCCGGCACGCTGATGGTAGACGATCCGGGAATTTCTCCGCATTTCCCGAATCTGCCGGAGCTTCACATGGAGGGTGGAATCGCGGGAATTGTGTTCGTTCTCGGGGTTGCGCTGCTGATTAAGTTCTTCAAGAGTCGCAAGTCATCTTAAGGCATTTACTTAAAAAAAGAGGCGGTGATCTGTTCACCGCCTTTTCCTTTATGCGCAGGAGGAAATAATGGCGCCTCCGAGACAGACATCACCGTCATAAAGTACGGCGCTTTGTCCCGGTGTTACCGCCCACATGGGTTCTTCGGAAGCGAGCATCAGGCTTTCGCTGTCGGCCGATAAAATTTCACAGGCCTGATCCGGCATGCGGTAGCGCGTTTTCAGCCCGAGCTTTGTTCCGGCAAGCGGGGCTGAGCCGCTGATCCAGTTGGGACGAGTCGCCGTCAGCGTGTAAGACTTGAGCCAGGGATGATCATGTCCCTGAACAATGTAGAGCGTGTTATCCGGAATATCTTTGCGGGCAACAAACCAAGGTTCACCGTTTCCTTCTTTAGAGCCGCCTACGCCGATGCCTTTTCTCTGGCCGATGGTGTAGTAGGAAAGACCGATGTGTTCCCCGACGACCTTCCCGTCAGCGGTTTTCATCGGACCGGGTTTGTTGGCAAGATAGCGGTGCAGGAATTCGCGGAAAGGTCTCTCTCCGATAAAGCAGATACCCGTGCTGTCTTTTTTACGTGCGTTGGGCAGGCCGATTTCTTCAGCGATTCTGCGGACTTCCGTCTTGCAAAGCTCTCCTACCGGGAAAATGCTTTTGGAGAGCTGATACTGATTCAGACGATTAAGGAAGTAGCTTTGATCCTTGGCCGGATCAAGCCCCTTTAACAGTTTGAACAGACCGTTGTCTTCCGTAACACGTGCATAGTGGCCGGTCGCGATTTTGTCCGCGCCAAGCCGCAGAGCGTGGTCAAGGAAGGCCTTGAATTTGATTTCGGAGTTGCACAGCACGTCAGGATTCGGCGTGCGTCCTGCCTCGTACTCACTGAGGAACTCGGAAAACACGCGTTCCTTATATTCCTTGGCAAAGTTGACTGCTTCAATATCAATGCCGATCACATCGGCGACGGCCGTCGCATCAATCAGATCCTGACGGGAGGAACAGTATTCGCCGTCATCATCGTCTTCCCAGTTTTTCATGAAGAGGCCGATGACTTCATAGCCCTGCTGCTTGAGCAGGTACGCGCTGACCGCAGAGTCGACTCCGCCGGACAGCCCGACGACAACAGTTTTTGTGCTCACTTATAACTCCTTTTTGAGCTCCTAATTTTAGCCAACTCAAAGCGGTGTCGGACGATTTAGTTGTGACAGAACGGGTCAAAGAAAGGATTAAAAACAATTGATTGGGAAGCGATAGTTGACGCAGTAATAGAATGACGTATTGTTTAAGCCTGAGTCGTAAAGAAGGAGACCGCATGCCAGAATTTGTGTACACCGAAAACAAAAAATCACAGATTTTTTTAAATGATTTCGGCATTGAAATTCCCATCATCGGGCTTCCCGGCTTTGGCTGGGGAACTCCTGAGCTGACAGCCGCAGTCTCTAACGCCGGAGGTCTCGGTGTTTTAAATGTCGGATTCATGAATGAAGACGAGATTGAGAAATCGGTCGCAGCGGTTCGCAAACTGACCGATCGGCCCTTTGCAGCCATGCTGTTCCCGCCGAAAAAAACACTTTTGGACAGTCGGAAACTAAAGCTTCTGTATATGGCGCTTTCTCCGCTTCGCGAGGATTTGGGACTTGAGACAAGCGCTGAAACACTGCAGCTTCCTGATTTTGACCGGCAGTTCAAGAAAATTATTGACCTGAGAGTGCCTGCGGTCGGGCTTCGTTTGGGTGGTCTTCGCGAACCTTACATGGAGGAGCTGGAAAGGTGCTGTATGCCGGTCTTTGGACTTGCTTCAAATTTGCGCGACGCCAAAGTTCTGGTCTCTAGCGGGGTGAAGGCGGTCGTTGCGGTTTCGTGGGCTGAAGGCGGACTGCTTTCTTATGAAGAAGTTCCGGCTTACGGTGCGGAAGTGGATTCTCTTGCGTTGTGGCCTGAGTGCGCACGAGCCTTGAAAGTTCCGGTTATCGCGGCGGGCTCTGTAATGACCGAGGCGCATGCAGAGGCGGCAAAACTTTTTGGCTGCGCGGGCCTCATGCTCACAGATGCGCTGCTGTGCGCAGATGAGTCACCGCTTCCGGAAGCCTGGCGCACGAAGCTCCGCTACACAACGGACGCTTCAACTGAAATGTCCTCTGTTTATTTGGGACGTCCCTCCCGATTCCTTGCCAACGGTCTCTCTCGCACGATTCAGGAAAACGAACTTCCGGTTCTTGATTTCCCGTTCCAGTATTTTGCGCTCAGGGATATTTTTGATTCAGCGCTGAAGCAGAACCGAATTGATCTTGCTTATCTGGAAATCGGTCAGAACGCCTTCCGGGTCCAAAGCCTTCCGGTTCAGAGTATCGTAGAAGCTTTTACGGACTACTGGACACGTTAAATGAAGAAGAATCAGGCCCTGGTTGTTGTTGATGTGCAGAATGATTTTTTGGAGAAGGGAGCGCTTCCTGTCCCGGCTGCAAGTGAGGTTGTTCCCGTTATTAATAAGATTGCTCCACTGTTTGACACCGTAGTTTTTACTCAGGACTGGCATCCTCAAAACCATATTTCTTTTGCTTCTCAGCATGAGGGCGGCCGCGTTTATGAGCTCGTTGACGTATCTTACGGGAAACAGGTTTTATGGCCGGATCACTGCGTTCAGGAAACGGTCGGATCTGAGCTTGCCCCGGGACTCGATACAAGTAGGTGTGCCCTTAATATAAAAAAAGGAACCAATCCCGAGCTTGATAGCTATTCAGCCTTTATTGAAGCAGATCGAAGTACTCTCACAGGTCTTGCCGAGCAGCTGAAGGAGCGGGGAATTGACGAGGTGTTTGTCTGCGGTCTTGCGACGGATTTCTGTGTTTATTGGTCGGCTTTGGACGCGGTAAAGCTCGGTTTCAAGACGAATCTCGTGGAAGACGCCTGCCGCGGCATCGATATTGACGGCTCGATTCAAAAAGCGATCGAGGACATGAAAGCGCGCGGCATTCATATCCTCACATCCGCAGAGCTTAGCTGATCAGAAGAAGAGCTTCATCAGAAGCGGTGTCAGAGCCGGCGCGAGCAGCGCGGTTGTCAAGCCGGTTAATCCGATCGCGAGACTTGCGTAGGCGCCGGCGTCCGCATCGATCTGGAATGCTCTGGACGTGCCCATGCCGTGCGCTGAGAGCCCAAGCGCGAAGCCCTGAGCGGCTGCACCGTTAATATTTAGGAACTTGAAGAGCGGGCCCGCGGTGATAGAGCCGAGTACGCCGGTTAGAACCACAAGAGCGGCTGAAAGCGCAGGCAGACCGCCGAGCTTTTCTGCTACCGACATGGCGATCGGAGTGGTTACGCTCTTAGGCGCAAGACTGATGATCGTTTCCGGTGACGCGCCAAGTGCGCCTGCAATCAGTACGGTCGATACGATTGCTGTAAAAGCGCCCGCAAATAATCCGAGGATAACCGGAAGCCAGTTTTTAGCCAGCTGAATTCTTAGGTCGTACAGAGGAATAGCCAGTGCAACGGTCGTCGGCCCTAAAAGAAAATGAATAAACTGCGCACCTTGGAAATACGTCTGGTAGGGCGTTTTTGTCGCAAGCAGCAGCGAGACAACCAGAATGATCGACACCGCCACGGGATTGAGCAAAGAATTCCAATTGCTCCAGGCGTAAAGCTTCTGCGCAATCAGATAGGCAAGCAGCGTGACCGTGAGCCACAGCAGTGACGAGGTCGAAAGCGAAGCCCAGATTTCATTGACTTCATTCATGGCACGGCTCCTCAGATTTACGTATCCTGCGTTTCTCAAGCCAAATTCCGGAATATTTGATCACAAGTCCGGTAACCGCAATCGTAAGGATGGTGCTGAGCACCAGTGAGACACCAATCGGCAGCGCTTCATTTTTGATTCGCTCAAAGTGAAGGATGATGCCGACGCCGGCAGGGACAAAGAGTACGGCGAGGTAAGAAATCAGTACGAGCGAAATCGGTCGGGCATATGCGGCGAGTTTATCGTAGCTGATGAGTGCGATCAGAAGCAGGAACATTCCGAGAACAGGACCGGGTACGGGCAAATGGAAATACATTTCTGCCACATTCCCAAGAATCTGGAATATTAGAAGCAACACTAAACCGGCAATCATGATGAAAAAAATTATGGGTGAAAAGGAGGAGTCATAATTTATGACTAATTTTTTCAAAAAAAAGAAAAACGAGTACTTTTTTTCTCAAAATGGAAAATATGTTCGGTGTTAACTCGAATATAAAGAGATAGGGCGGTTCATTAGAATTTTTCAAAATCATTCGGCTAACAGCCGCTTTACTATCTAAGGAGTTCTAATGAGCGTACTTGAGTCTTATATGAAGGATCTTGCAGAATTGGTCAACTTGGACTGCGGATCCCACAACGTCGCCGGTGTTACCAAAGTCGCAGAAATCATGAAAAAGCACTTTGAATCGATCGGATTCAAAGCTGAGCTGGTTGATCTTGGTCCGGGAGCTGGAAACGGCATGTTCGCCTGCAATAAGCCTGACGCGGATCATTACGACGTTCTGTTCAATGCGCACATGGACACAGTCTTCCCTGACGGTGAAGCCGCAGCTCGTCCCCTTACCGTAAAAGGCGACAGAGCCTATGGTCCCGGCTGCAGCGACTGCAAGAGCGGTGTTCTGGCTATTTACTACGCACTCAAAGCCGCTCGTCCGGAAGATCTTGAAAGACTTTCCATCGCTGTTGCGCTGAATCCGGATGAAGAAACCGGTTCCCGTGCTTCGAGCGCCTGGCTCAGAGGCATTGCCGCCAAGTCTTCCCGCGCTCTGGTTTTTGAAGCCGCTCGCGAAGGCGGTCAGCTGGTTCGCTCCAGAAAGGGTTCTTCCAACTACGTTGTCACATTCAAGGGCGTTTCTTCTCACGCCGGCAATGCTCCGTATCGCGGTGCTAACGCCAATATCGCCGCCATGCGCTTTGCTCTGGCTGCCGCAGGCCTGGCTGATGTAGAAAAAGGCACAACAGTGAACCCCGGTGTTATCGAAGGCGGAAAAGCTCCGAACATTATTTCCGACTGCTGCGTCGTCAAACTGGACACCCGTTATTGGAACAATGAAGACGACAAGGCTCTTCATGAAGGTATCATGAAGCTTGCTGATGCGGTTTGGGCTCCGCGCGTAACTCAGACCATTGAACGCGTCAGCCACAGCAACTCCATGCCGCTTTCCGAAGCAACTAAGGAACTCGTTGCTCAGATCACTGAAGCCGCCAAGCTGGAAGGCTTTGACATTGACTGGGTTGACGCGGGCGGTGCTTCCGACGGCAACCACATGGCTGAAGCCGGTCTGCCCGTTATTGACGGATGCGGCCCTGCCGGCGGTGAATTCCACTGCGATCGCGAATTCCTTCGTATCGATACGATTGAAGAACGCATTCGCATGATCACTCGCTTCCTGACGCTGATCTAATCGATCTTTCTTCTCTGCCTGAGCTGCCGTTCTCTTTAAGAGCCGGCGGCTCTTTCGCATTTTCAGCGCCTAAATTTAGGATCGCGGCGGAATTCTCTCGGAAAGAGGCCGATAATGGCAGGAATCGAAAAGGAGCAGTTATGAAATTTGAACTGGAAAACGAAGAATATATTCGTCTTGGAGATCTTCTGAAAGCGGCCGGTGTGCTTCAGACGGGAGGCGAAGCCAAGCAGGTGATTCAAGCCGGAGAGGTAAAAGTGGACGGAGCCGTGCGTACGGAACGCGGCGCCAAAATCCGAGCCGGACAGATCGTGACTTACGCCGGCAAAGAGATTCAGGTTGAGGCTAAAGCCTAATCTTTTGCAATTCTCGGCGAAAACAAAAAAAGCCTCTTGCGAGGCTGGCAGCTGCTTTCGTTCCATCAGCAAACAGAACTCGGGCCACTCGGATCTTGTACTTTGCGCGTCAGGCAACAGCGACAGCTCTGACAATGCCGCAGCGCATTCTCAGAGCTTTTATGCTGCTTTGACTTTAATAATTACTTGCGCTTGTTCTGAGGCGCTGCAGGCGGACGTCCTTCAATATGACGGAATGTGATGCGTCCTTTGGTCATATCGTAGGGAGAAATTTCAAGAGAAACTTTATCGCCGGCGAGAATGCGAATGTGATGTTTGCGCATTTTACCGTTAGTGTAAGCGATAAGTTCATAGCCGTTGTCGAGTTGAACGCGATAGCGGGCGTCTGGGAGCACTTCTGTAACAGTTGCGCTGGCTTCAATCAGGTCTTCTTTTGCCATATAAATGTAAATGAGTTCCTTTGTTTTTTCAGAACTGAGTTTTAAACGCTGTGATTCTACCTTAGGCGGGGCGCAAGATTCTGATTAATTGCTAGATAACCGCCGATACTGGGTAACAAAAATCGATTTATGCCGCTTCAGATTGTTAAGAATGTGGCATCAGGATTGTGTTTAAGCGTAATTTGCTACAATCGGAACTTCGAAAAAATAACGAATCGCCCCGGGAAACGGCCGGGCCTTGGAGTCAGCCATGAAGAATATCCTGATTGTTTACTATTCTCGTATGGGCCATACTGCCCGTATCGTCCGCCGTATCGCTGAACAGCTTGAAGCAAAGGGCGATTCTGTCGAACTCATGCCGGTGGCCGAAGCGCTGCGCGAAGGTGTGGACTGGGACAAGCATGATTTTGTTCTCTGCGGTTTCCCGGTCGTTTACGGCACCTATCATCCGAACGTTTATGAGTTTGTCCGCAATAACTGCACGCGTCTTGACCACAAACCCAACGCAATGTTCAATGTGACGGTGGTCGCGCGCACGCCTTTTAAAGCAACGGTGGAAGGCAACCGCTACATGCAGAACTTCCTGAACCGCTCTCCGTGGCGCCCTCGTGATCTGAAGTGCTTTGCCGGCAAGATCGACTATCCCAACCTGAATTTCTTTGATAAGAAATGCATTCAGCTCATTATGAAGATCACAAACGGGCCGACCGATCCGTCCATGTGCATCGACTTTACCGATTGGGATGACGTCAAAGCTTATGCGGCTCATATCCACGAGCTTGCAAATCAAGCCTAAGGTCACGTTTTTTAGACTGTTTTTATCACAGCTAACCCGCTAAAATTAGCGGGTTAAGATTTTTTTGGGAAGAGCAAAAAATGACAGATGCTCAGCAATATCCGTGGCTGAGGAATTACCCGGAAGGGGTCCCGGCCGAGATTAATCCCGATATCTACGAGTCTCTTGTGGATTTCCAGGAAAAAATGTGTGAGGAGTACGCCACTGCTCCGGCGTTTTCAAATCTGGGCTCCAACATGAGCTATCGGGACTTTGGTGCGAAGGTCACGGCGCTTGCCGCGTATCTGCAGTCTCTCCCGGGCGTCGAGCAGGGCGACCGAGTCGCGCTGATGATGCCGAATTTGTTCCAGTATCCGGTGGCTTTATTTGCCGTACTGAAAGCCGGACTGATTGTTGTGAACGTCAATCCGCTCTACACAAGCCGTGAGCTTGGCGGAGTACTGAAGGATTCGGAAGCGAAAGTTCTGATCATCATCGAGAACTTTGCCAAGACCTTTGAGAGAATCCAGAAGGAAACTTCGGTCGAGCATGTGATCACGACTCAGGTTGGCGACCTGCTCCCGACTCCTAAGCGCATGCTGGTCAACTTCATGGTGAAGCGTGTCAAGAAGATGGTGCCAGAATTCCATCTCGAGCATGCGGTTACGTTTACCGAAGCGCTTGCAAAAGGCGCCTCTCTGGAATACAAGAAACCCAAGATTGATCGCTATGACATCGCGCTTCTGCAGTACACGGGCGGCACAACCGGCGTCTCTAAGGGCGCCATGCTGACACACCGCAATGTGCTGGCCAATCTGCAGCAGACCGGTATTTGGATTTCTTCCGACTTCAAGAAGGCAAGTGAAGTCGTGATGACAGCGCTTCCGCTTTACCATATCTTTTCACTTACAGCGATGTGCAGCTTCATGCAGTGGGGCGCCCGTATGGTGCTTATCACGAATCCCCGCGACATGAAGGGCCTCGTTAAAGAATGCGCAAAGCAGCACTTCACTGTTATTTGCGGCGTCAACACGCTCTTTAACGGACTGCTGAACACGCCGGGCTTTGATCAGGTTGATTTCTCCATGCTGAAGCTCACTGTCGGCGGCGGAACTCAGGTGCAGAAAACCGTGGCAGAGCGCTGGAAGAATGTGACAGGAGGAGCTATCAGCGAGGCTTACGGTTTAACGGAAGCTTCTCCGGGTGTGGCCGCAAATCCGCTGAACACCCCGTGGAACGGCTCAGTCGGCTTTCCGTTCCCCTCAACGATCGTGACCATCCGAGGCGAAGGATTTAAGGATCTCGGGCAGTGGACAACTCCGCAGGAGATTGAGGAGCACACCGGCGAAATCTGTGTCAAAGGTCCGCAGGTCATGCGCGGCTACTGGAATCGCCCAGAAGAAACGGCCGCCACGCTGCGCGACGGCTGGCTGCGTACCGGAGATATCGGCAATATGGACAGCAACGGCCGTATTACGATTACCGACCGTCAGAAGGACATGATTCTGGTTTCCGGATTCAATGTTTATCCGAATGAGGTCGAAGCGGTGCTGCAGAGCATGCCGGAAATTCTTGAGTGCGGCGTCGTGGGTGTGCCGAGCGAAAAATCCGGTGAAATGGTCAAGGCTGTGATCGTTAAGAAAGATCCGTCCCTGACGGCGGATCAGGTTAAAGCTTACTGCCGCCAAAACCTGACCGGTTACAAGATGCCGCGTGAAATCGTATTCGTGGAATCGATCCCGAAGACACCTGTCGGCAAGATTCTGCGCAGAGAACTTAAAGATATCGTGAATCCGAAGAGTGAATAAACTCTGATCGCGCACAAAAGAGGCCCGCTTCACCGCGGGTTTTCTTTTATTCGGAGTCTTTAATGAGCTGCAGGCCTACTGGTTCAGGATAAATTGCGAAGCGATAGGGTGTTTTTTTTCAAACGCGGCCTAGGCTAGAGAATAAAAATAAGGGTTTATGCGATGGGGGATTGAGCAATTTTTGCTCTCCTGATATTGTTTGATCTCAAATAGATTTGCAATGAAGTATGAACGGGCAATGAACATGGACGCTCGTTCATACCGCTTTTATCTTTACCCAAGGAGAATTCTATGTCCTGGACCGTGTGGGCGGCCGTCGTTGTGGTTATCGCAACGGTTTATGCCCTGATTAAACGATATGAAACACGTCTTGTCCTTCTGACATCCGGTTTCGTAATGGCTTTTATTTCACTTCAGCCGATGGTGGCTTTTAAGCAGTTTGATAAGTCGATGACCAACGGCAGTCTGATCATCGCTATCTGTTCAGCGCTCGGCTTTGCGGCTGTGATCTCACTGACAAAGTGCGACGTGCATTTAGTGAGTCTTCTGATGAAGCCGCTCAAAAGATTGGGTGTCTTTCTTCTGCCCTCATGCATGATCGTCACCAGCGTGATCTCGACAGCGATCCCTTCGATGGCAGGCCTTTCGGCGGCGGTCGGTCCGACCATGATTCCGATCATGATTCGCTCCGGTTTCAAACCGGCGATTGCCGCTGCGGCAGTCGGCGGCTGCATGATGCCCGCCTACCTCAACCCCGGTGTTTCTCACAATCCGTTCATCTCTAAACTTGCCTCGATGGAGATTATGCAGTTTATCGGCGCGCATGCGGTGACAACGGTCACGTTAGGCGCGATCAGTATTCTCATCATTACGATTACGTGCTTCGCTTACGGCGACTTTAAGAAAAACGACACCGCAGTTAAAGAAGCCGTGGAAGAGGCAAGCAATGAGATTGCCCGTCCGAATATTTTCTTTGCGATTGCTCCGCTGGTTCCGGTGGTTCTTCTTGTCTGCGCTTCGCTTTGGGCCCCTCAGCTCAAGATGTCGGTGGCGACCGCGATGCTGATCGGAACGTTCTACGCGCTTGCTGTCACACGTTCCAACCCTGAGGAAGTCACAAAGAAATTCTTTGCGGGCATGGGCAACGGTTACGCCAAGATTCTCGGCATCATTATCGCAGCGGGTGTATTTGCGGCAGGTTTACGTGCCGCTGGCGTCATTGACGTTTTTGTTCAGTATCTGACCCATACCAATGAAGTGGCGAAAATCGGCGGTGCCTTCGGCCCGTTTATTTTGGCCGTGCTGACCGGCTCCGGCGACGCAGCGGCGTTCGCTTTCAACGAAGCGGTGACTCCCCATGCTCCGACATTCGGTATGACGATTGACGGACTCGGGTATATCGCCATGATGGCGGCCGGTATCGGCAGACAGGCTTCTCCGCTTGCAGGCGGCATCATTCTTCTGTCCGGCATTGCCGGCGTCTCTCCGGTGGAGGTTGTGAAGCGCACGGCACCCGCGGCTGTCGTCATGGTTATTTGCCTCTACTTCTTGGTTTAAGGAGCTCTTGATTTATGAAGAATATTCCTCAGGTCAATGAGAAAGTTCTGGAACTCGTTCAAACAGTCGCCAAGGAGCCTGCAGTAGCGGACGCGCTGAAACTTATCGCCGATCAGACGGAAATAGCGATGCAGGAACAAATCGAGCTCTGCGAAATAGAAGCGCCGACTTTTCATGAAGAAAAGCGCGCGGCTTCTGTAGCGGAGCGTATGAAACGCTATGGACTGTCTAACGTTCATATTGACGAAATCGGCAATGTGATTGGGGTTCGCAAAGGCAGTGGAAACGGCCCTGTACTTGCGCTTGGAGCGCACATGGACAGCGTTTTCCCGGCCGGTACCGACGTTAAGGTTCGGCAGGAAGGCAATATTTACCGCGCGCCGGGAATCGGCGACAACTGCTCCGGACTGCGGGCGATTCTGCAGGTGCTTCGTGCGCTTGAAACTCAGAAGATCGAAACGGTCGGAGACATCTGGTTTGTCGGAACTGTGGGCGAGGAAGGAAACGGCGATATCCGCGGCTCTAAGCATTTATGTGCCAACAATAAGCTTGACGGCTTCATCGCAGTTGACAGCACCGACGTCGGCCGTGTTCTTTACGGCGCGGTTGGCTCTCATCGCTGGCGCCTTTCGATTGACGGCCCCGGAGGACATTCCTTTGCCGAATTCGGCAAAGCGCCGAGCGCGATTCACGCGGTGTGCCGTGCCGGCGACAAGGTCGCGGATATTCAGGTTCCTGCAGATCCGAAAACAACCTTCACTATCGGCACCATTAAAGGCGGAACAACCGTGAACACCATTGCCGCGCACTGTGAGGTTGATGTGGATATCCGCAGCGTCTCCAATGAGGAGCTTCTGCGCGTTGAAGCGGAAATTCTCAGCGCCTTTGAAGGAGCGGTTAAAGCGGAAAACGCTCGCTGGGGCGTGACCGATGAGACTAAGAAGCTCAGACTGACAAAAACTCAGATCGGTAATCGACCGGGCGGCATGCGTCCGCATGATTGTCCGGTTCTTCAGGCCGCACGCAGCGCTCAGAAAGTTCTGGGTATTGAACTGACTAATTACGGCATGTCTTCAACCGATGCGAATGCCCCTATGAGTCGGAATATTCCGGCCACATGTCTTTGCTCAGGCGGTAAGGGTATCGGAGCGCACACTGTCAACGAATATTTCGTTATGGAGCATGCGGAGCTTGGGCCGCAGCTGATTATGCTGGCTGCACTCTCGCTTGCTGGTACGAAGAACACAGAGCCGCTTTTGTAAGCAGTCACTTTTTTCCCAAGGCCCCCGCTCTCTTAATGCGGGGGTTTTTTGTCTGGTTGTAACGGAAGGAGGTTATAAGGATTGCATACTTACCTATGCTTAGGTCTATTGGGTCGAAGCTCCGTGCAGAGCAGGAAAGACAACGAACACAAGAGATAGGAAATACTTTTGTGTTCATTTATCGATACAAGAAAGCTATTTAATATCTAAGGGAAAACCCTTGAATATAAAAATAAAATACTTCTCTGAATGAATGTTCATTCAGAAAATCGTCTAGAATCTTTAAGTCTCATTAGTAAGCAAAAATAAATTGAGGATCCCATGATTTTTCAGAAGGTAAAAACCATAACGGTAGTCTCTGTTTTGGCGCTGGCCGCATTAACGGGATGCGACGACCAGAAGAAGGGCGGCGCCCCTGCCAACGCTATGGTCCCTCAGGTATCGGTGGTTGAAATTCAGCCTGATACAAGGGCGCAAACCACAATTCTTCAAGGAAGAACAGCTCCTTTCCTTGTTGCTGAAGTTCGTCCTCAGGTTTCAGGCATTCTGCAAAAGCGTCTGTTTAAAGAGGGCGAGGAAGTCAAAGAAGGCCAACCGCTTTATCAGATTGATCCGGCGGTTTATAAGGCTGCAGTCGAAAGCGCAAAAGCTGAAGTTGAAAGAGCCAAATCTTTGGTCATGCAGACTCGCAATAGTGCGAATCGCTATGCGCAGCTTGTTAAGACTGAAGCAGTGAGCAAACAGATGAACGAGGATGCTCAGGCAGCCTACAAGCAGGCGCAGGCTTCTTTGCTCGCTGCCCAGGCTCAGCTTAAGAATGCTGAGATTAACTTCGGCTATACCACGATCACTTCACCGATTACCGGAAAGATCGGTCGTTCTCTTGTGACGCCCGGCGCACTTTTGAGCGGCTATCAGGCCAACAACATGGCAGTCGTTCAGACGCTTGACCCGATTTATGTCGATGTCAATGAATCGAGCCGTGATCTTCTGAAGCTGAAGAAAGAGATTGCCGAGGGCCGCATCAAAGTGAATGAAGGTGCCATTCCCGTCTCTCTGACTCTTGAAGACGGAAGTGTCTATCCTCTTGAAGGCAAACTTGAACTTTCAGAAGTTTCTGTTGATGAAGGTACCGGAACAATCACACTCAGAGCGGTTTTTCCGAACCCTAATCAGACACTGCTCCCCGGTATGTATGTTCGCACGAAGCTTCCGCAGGGTCTGCGTGAAAATGCGATTTTTGTTCCGCAACGCGCAGTGCTTCGTGAATCCAACGGCTCTCCTTACGTCTATGTTGTTCAGGACGGAAAGATCGCCATTAAGAAAATTAAGACAATTAAGACTGAAGGTACTGACTGGCTTCTGGAAAGCGGACTGGAGCCCGGCGACAAGGTCGTCATAGAAGGCCTGCAGCGCATTCGCCCCGGAGTTCCGGTCAACATCGTTCCGACTATGGCCGAACAGGCAGCTCAGCAACAGAAGAAGTAACCGCAGGGTAGCAAGATGGCAAAGTTTTTTATTAATCGTCCGATTTTTGCTTGGGTGATTGCAATTGTGATCATGCTTGCCGGCACACTCTCGATTCTAAATTTGCCGGTTTCCATGTATCCGCAGATTGCTCCGCCTCAGGTGAGTATTTCCGCAACCTATCCGGGTGCATCTGCCAAGACTATTGAAGATACTGTCGTTCAGATTATTGAACAGAAGATGACCGGTCTTGACGGGTATCTGTACATGAGCTCAACCAGTGAGTCGAGCGGAAGAATCAATATTACGCTGACTTTCGCTGCCGGAACCAATCCCGATATGGCTCAGGTTCAGGTGCAGAACCGATTGGCGCAGGCACAGTCCTCGCTGCCGGAAGTGGTCCAGCGACTTGGTATTACCGTTATCAAGACGACCGCGAGCTTTCTGAAAGTTGTCGGTCTGACGTCTAAGAGCGGCAAGGTTTCTGAAGCCGAACTCGGCGACTATTTGGTCTCGCGAGTGCAGGAGCCGCTGAGTCGTGTTGAAGGTGTCGGTGAAGTTCAGGTGTTTGGTTCGGCCTTTGCGATGCGTATCTGGCTGAATCCGGAAAAGCTCTATGAATACGGATTGACACCGTCGGATGTGACAGCCGCGATTCAGGCACAAAACGTTCAGATTTCTTCCGGTCAGGTGGGCGGTCTGCCAGCTGCCAAAGGGACGGAACTGAACGCGACCATTACTTCGAGTTCGCTCCTAGAGACGCCTGAGCAGTTTGGCAATATTTTTCTGAAGACTCAGTCGAGTGGAGCTCAGGTATTCCTGAAGGATGTCGCCCGAATTGAAAAAGGCCCGCAGATGTACGAGGCGACAGCCTTTTTTAACGGTAAACCTTCTTCAGCTATCGCAATTAAGCTTGCTTCCGGCGCAAATGCTTTGAGAACTTCCGAGCTCGTCGACGAGAAGATGAAAGAGCTCTCGCAGTACTTCCCGCAGGACTACGAATACATTATTCCGTTTGACACTACTCCGTTCGTTCGTATCTCCATTAAGGGCGTGATTCAGACGCTGATGGAAGCGATTGTGCTGGTGGTTCTGGTTATGTATCTTTTCCTTCAGAACTTCCGCGCGACACTTATTCCGACGATTGCTGTGCCGGTGGTTGTACTTGGTACGTTCGGTGTACTCGGAGCTATGGGCTACTCGATCAACATGCTGACGATGTTCGCCATGGTGCTCGCGATCGGTCTGTTGGTAGATGATGCGATTGTTGTGGTGGAAAATGTTGAGCGTGTGATGGATGAAGAGCGTCTCTCGCCGCATGACGCAACAGAAAAATCAATGAAGCAGATCACGGGTGCGCTGGTCGGTATTGCGATGGTGCTTTCTGCCGTGTTCGTTCCGATGGCCTTCTTTGGAGGCTCTACCGGTGTCATTTACCGTCAATTCTCTGTCACGATCGTGGCGGCAATGGGTTTGTCTGTACTAGTTGCTCTGACGCTGACTCCGGCTCTGTGCGCGACAATTCTTCGTCCGATTAAGCACGATAAAAAACAAACAGGTTTCTTCGGCTGGTTCAATCGCGTGTTTAATTCCGGCGCGCAGTCCGCGACACATGCCGTCGGCTACATGACCAGCCGATGGAAGCGTTTCATTGTGATTTACGGTGTCATTATTGCGGGCGTGGTTTTTGGCTTTTTAAAGATTCCGACTGCATTTATGCCGGATGAGGATCAAGGTTCTTTGATGGTTCAGATTACGCTTCCGGAAGGATCGACTCGCGAACAGACTCTTCCGGTCATTGAGCGAATGCAGAATTACATGCTGACGCAAGAGAAGGAAAATGTGGAAAGCGTGATGACGGTCGCAGGCTTTAGTTTGGCCGGTATGGGCCAGAATTCTGCCATGGCCTTTGTCAAACTGAAGGACTGGAGCGAGCGTAAGCGTCCGGACCAGAAGGCTCAGGCTATTGCCGCACGTGCCAATCGTACGCTGATGAGCTGGAAAGACTCCTTCGCGTTTGGTTTTGCGCTTCCGCCGGTTCCCGAGCTTGGTATGGCTGACGGTTTTGACCTTTATTTGCAGGATCTGGGGGGCGCCGGTCATGCCGCTCTGATGGATGCCAGAAATCAGATGTTGGGTATGGCTCAGCAGAATCCGCTGCTCTATAACGTGCGTCCGAACGGTAAGGAAGATGCGCCGCAGTTACAGCTCAATATTGACTTCAGCAAAGCCGCGGCGCTTGGAGTGAGCGTTTCCGCTGTCAATAGCGCGCTTTCTACGGCTTGGGGTTCGACTTACGTTAATGACTTCTATGACAACGGCCGTATTAAGCAGGTTTATGTTCAGGGCGACGCCGATTATCGTCAGAGACCCGAGGATTTAGACAAGTGGTATGTGCGCAATGATCAGGGCAAGATGGTTCCGTTCTCCGCTTTCAGTTCTGCTGAGTGGAAGTTCGGTTCCTCCAAACTTGAACGTTTCAACGGGTTAGGTGCAGTGAACATCCAGGGCGCGCCCGCTGCAGGATTTACGACCGGTCAGGCAATGCTGGCGATGGAAGAGATCGCCAAGAGTCTGCCTTACGGATTCGGACTTGCCTGGAACGGCATTTCTTTCCAGGAACGTCAGGCCGGAGCTCAGGCCGGAGCGCTTTACGCACTGTCTATTTTGATCGTGTTCCTCTGCTTGGCCGCGCTTTATGAAAGCTGGTCAATTCCGATTGCGGTCATTATGGTGGTGCCGCTCGGTGTTATTGGAGCGCTTGGTATGACCGGCGCATTCGGAATGAATAACGATATTTACTTCCAGGTTGGTCTTTTGACAACAATCGGTTTGGTTAGTAAGAACGCGATTTTGATTGTGGAGTTTGCTAAAGAGCTCCATGAGAAAGGCATGTCGATCGTAGAGGCAGCAGCTCAGGCCGTTAAGCTCAGACTTCGACCGATTCTGATGACCTCTCTTGCGTTCGGTCTCGGCGTTCTTCCGCTTGCTAAAGCGGCTGGCGCAGGTTCAGGTGCGCAGAACGCGATCGGTATCGGTGTTCTCGGCGGTATGCTTACGGGTACTTTCCTGTGTATTTTCTTCGTACCGCTTTTCTACGTATTGATTATTAAACTGTTTGGCGACAAGACGCATAAACCTCAGACCGACGGAGAATCCAAATGAGAATCATAAAAGTTACAACATTGGCTTGCGCAGTTCTGCTTGCGTCGGGCTGTACGATGGCGCCCAAGTATGAGCGTCCCGAAGCGCCGGTTGCTCAAACGTTCCCGAGCGGAGATGCGTATGCCGATGTTGAAAAAACGGCTGCGCCGCTGCCGCTTTGGGAGGATTTCATTACTAATCCCAAGGCTCGCCAGGTTGTTCGCCTCGCGCTTGAAAACAACCGAGATCTTCGTGTTGCGCTGTTCAATGTTGAAAAGGCCTATGCCGCTTACGGCATTCAGCGCGCACAGCTTCTTCCGTCAGTTGCGGGCGGTTTAAACGAGACGGCGGGAAGAACTCCTCGTTCTGTTTCTGCGACTGGATCCGGCTATGTTTCTCACACCTATCAGGCCAATCTTTCATCCACCGCTTGGGAGCTTGATCTCTTCGGTCGAGTAAGGAGTCTCTCTGAAGCGGCATTACAGAGCTACTTTGCTGTAGAGGAAAACAGAAGTGCTGCACAAAATACGCTGATTGCCTCTGTGGCTAACGCTTGGATTAACCTTGGCGCGCAGAAGGAGCTTTTACGTCTGCAGAAGATTACGCTTGAGAGTCAGGAAAAGAGCTATAAGCTGATGGAGCAGAGTCACCGTCTAGGCGCAAGCTCGCTTCTTGAACTCGAGCAGGCCAAAACAACGGTTGCGACCGCAAGAGCAGCGGTCGCAAGCTACGAGCGCACAGTGGCTCAAGCGAGAAATGCATTGAATCTTCTCGTAGGCGCTGATGTGCCAGCGATGTTGGAGCCGGAAAAGCTCGAAGATGCGACGAACTTCGGAGCGATAGCTCCAGAAGGACTCTCAAGTGACATTCTTCTCAATCGACCAGATATTCGTGCGGCGGAAAATAATTTGAAAGCAGCAAATGCCAACATTGGCGCAGCTCGTGCAAACTTTTTTCCGAGAATTTCTCTGACGGCGGGCATCGGTTCCACGTCTCGTCATCTGAGTGATTTATTTGATGCCGGTACAGGTCTTTGGACATTTGCGCCTTCAATTTCACTTCCGATCTTTACGGGCGGAGCGAACTTGTCTACGTTGCGCCAGGCTGAAGCTCAGCAGAAGATCATGGTCGCGACTTACGAGCAGACCATTCAGCAGGCCTTTGCCGAAGTTAGTGACGCGCTTGCGACAGTAGGTACCGTGAAACAGCAGACTGCTGCGTTAAAAGATTTGGTGACGGCGACAGAACGCGCCTATACGCTATCTCAGAACCGTTACAAGAACGGTCTTGACGGATTCCTGACGGTTCTTGAAAGTCAGCGTCAGATGGTTGCAGCACAGACTAATTTCATCAGCGCTGAGTCTATGCGCCTGAGCAGCGGCATCAATCTTTACCGTGCGCTCGGAGGCGGAGCTGTTCGTGAAGAACAGACCGTCGCGGCAGCTTCTGTGAAGGGAGAGTCTTAATGGGCAGCCCTCTCAACTTAACACGTCAGGATGAGAAAAGACTGAAAATTCTCGCGGCTGCGGAGGAGACCTTTTTAGAAAAAGGTTTCCACGCTGCGAGCATGAGCGACATTGCTCGTAAAGCAGGCATCAGCACGCCGCATTTATATAACTTTTATGAGAATAAAGCGGCGATTGCGTTGTCAGTTCAGGAAAAGATGGCTGAAGAGACCTTCACGCTTTTGACCGGAGCAATGAATTCTGAACCGGAAGAGCAGGAAAAGTTTATCAAGCACCTGCTTGATCCTCGTCGAGCCTCGCTGACTCTGACGATGATGACGGAAGCGACTAGAAATCCTGTTGTCATGGAGCGTGTCGTTGAAAACGGCGAGAAACTCATGACTCAGCTTAGGGAGCACTATCACATTAAAGAGGATGACGAGGATCGACTTTTCCGTCTTGAGGTGTCGATGAGGCTGTTTCTTGGAATCAGCATTGGCAGCGTTTTTTGCGGAATCGTCGAAGGGGGAAAGCTTCGTAATATTCTTATGGAAATCAATCGTTGGCTCGTAGATAATAAATCTGAGACTAATTGTTTAAATGGTGAGGAGAAAACGAATGCTGTCTAGTCAGGAGCTCGTCCAATTTCGTCGTGATCTTCACTCCTATCCGGAGACCGGATGGTGTGAATTTGTGACAACTTTCAAGGTTGTCCAAAAATTGAGATCGTTTGGAATTGAACCTAAGTTTGGCCGTCAGATTATTAATCCGGAGTTTGTTGCAGGCCGCAATGAAAAGGCTGTAGAAGCGGCACAGAAGGCAGCGCTTGACAAAGGCGTTTCCGCAGAATTTCTGGAGCAGATGGGCGGTTATACAGGCGTACTTGCAACGATTGAAACTGGCCGTCCCGGCCCCGTACTTGCCGTTCGATTCGATATGGACTGTGTGGACGTACAGGAAGCTCTGGAAGCAGGCCATAGACCGTTTGATGAAGGCTGGGCCAGCACCAACCCGGGCCACATGCATTCCTGTGGGCATGATGGTCACACAACGATGGGTATCGGCCTTTGTTCTTGGCTTGTTGAGAACAAGGATAAGTTGTGCGGTACGATCAAGGTTCTTTTCCAGCCTGCGGAAGAGGGTGTAAGAGGTGCTCGGCCGGTTGCTGAATCAGGTGTCCTGGATGACGCGGATTACTTTTTCGGTAACCACTTGGGATTTAATCTGCCCACCGGCACGATTTCACCTGAGCCCGGACTTTTTCTAGCTTCTACCAAGCTGGATGCGGAGTTCGTTGGTTTAGCCGCACATTCAGGTGCGGACCCGCACAAAGGAAAGAATGCGCTTTTGGCTGCCGCAACTGCTGCATTAGCGGTACATGGTATCATTCGACCGGTTCAGGAAACAACTGCGCTGAACGTGGGGACGCTGCATGCTGGTCAAGGCCGCAACGTGGTTGCGCCGAATGCTTTTATGCAGCTTGAGGTTCGCGGGGAAACCGAAGAAGTCAACAGCTACATGCGTGAGGAAGCTATTCGCAAGATCAAAGCGAGCGCAGATATGTATGACTGCGAGGTGAAGATCGTTAAGGCCGGAGAAGCGACCGAATTTAAACCGGATCGTAAAGCCATTGATTTGGTTTACGAAGCGGCGATTCCGGTTGTCGGCGAAGAGATGATTAAGAAGATGGATCTGAAGCTTGGCAGCGAAGACTGTACGATTCTGCTTCGCAGAGTTCAGCAGAGGGGCGGAGTCGGTACGTTCATCATCTTTGGATGCGAGACCAAAGCAGGACATCATCAGAGGCTCTTTGACTTTGACGAGCGGGTTCTGGATATTGCAGTGTCCTTCTATAAGAATCTGGTACCGATGATTTGCGGTTTTAAATAGACTACTTATTTAAACCATAGCAAGAAGCCTTGTTCTTTGCGGAGCAAGGCTTCTTCTATATTCTCGTATTAGCGGTTGCGGTCCCTGCGGTCTTTAACCGCATGTGCGAGAGACTCAACTGCTTTAACCGTGTCGTCCCATCCAAGGCAGGCGTCCGTAATAGACTGACCGTAAACCAGTTCCTGTTCTTTGCCTTTGACGAGAGGCTGGTTGCCTTCGACAAGATTAGACTCGAGCATAACGCCCATGATGTGGCAGCTGCCGGAAGAAATTTGCCGGCAGATATCCTGTACGACGGCCAGCTGTTCCTTATGTTTCTTATGGCTGTTGGAGTGGCTTGCATCGATCATGACGGAGGGTCTCAGTCCTGCAGCCTGAAGTTTTTCGCAGCACTCGGACACGCTCTTTTCGTCGTAATTGGTTGTTTTACCGCCGCGAAGAATCACGTGGCAGTCTTCATTTCCGCCCGTAACGACAATAGCGGAGTGGCCTCCCTTGGTTACAGAAAGGAAAACATGCTCATGGGAAGCGGCATTAATCGCGTCGATAGCAATTTTCACGTTGCCATCGGTTCCGTTTTTGAATCCCACCGGGCAGGAAAGGCCGCTGGCGAGTTCGCGGTGTACTTGGCTTTCTGTTGTTCTTGCTCCGATCGCGCCCCAGGAGATTAAGTCAGCGATGTACTGAGGCGTGATCATGTCGAGGTATTCGGTGCCTGCGGGGACGCCGAGTTCGTTGATATCGAGCAGCAGCTCCCGCGCAACGCGCAGTCCGTGGTTGATGTGGTAGCTGCAGTCCAGGTCCGGGTCGTTGATCAGGCCTTTCCAACCGATTGTGGTTCTCGGTTTTTCGAAATATACGCGCATGATGATTTCGAGATCATCAGCAAACTGTCTGCGAAGGTCGACGAGTTTTTCTGTATATTCGACCGCCGCTTTCGGGTCATGGATTGAGCACGGACCAACGATGACTAGCAGGCGGTCGTCCAAGCCGTGAATGATTTCATGGCCCGCGGTACGGGCAAGGTGTACGGTTGTTGAAGCAAGCTGTCCGCAGGGAAATTCTCTGATCAGGTAAGAAGGTGGAGTAAGTTCTCTTATTTCTTTGATTCTGACGTCATCGGTATTGAAAGCCATTATTTATTCTCCGTTTATCCGCGATATCCGAGGTTGGCAATAAAAAACCGCCGGGACCTTTTGGTACGGCGGTTAAGTTTAAGTGACTCCTGATTATGCGTGCAGAGTATCCTTTTCCGCCGACAGCGAAAAATAAAAGCTAAAGTAATAAAAGAAAAACTGTGCTGCACGCATGATTCAGTATTCAATGATTGAAAAATGATTGATATAGATAAAATTTACTTCAAAAATTGCTGTTATGCGGAATTATTTGCAGACTTTTTTAAAGACATATCGTTTCCCCTACAGTCGGAGGAAACAGATTTATGACTAGAATAAATGCTTGGGGGGAGTTTTCTGTAGCGCTAATTGGCAGGATCAGGGAAGAAAATTAAGAGAGGGGTGAGTTACTGGTTTGGGTGAGATATCCTCGCTAACTTTATTTGTGAGTATGTGTTTTTTAGAAACGAATCATCAGGGACGGAAATCGAGAGATACCTTCGAGAATGAAATTTCTTATTGCGTGTTTATATGTAGCCTATAATTTTTAGTTGAAATATGAAGGTAGATTTTTATAATAAGTCATACAAAATAAAGAAACCTCGAGGATAAAATGTCTAGAATGCAACCCCCCCCCTATATAGGATCCCAACGGAAATATAACAACAATCCCCATAGCAATCATAGATTAGGCTTCGGTAGCTTTGGCCATTTTTTGTTGACTGGGAAAAAATCTCATCATTCTATACATCCCCTCGCAATAGCTGTACTTGCGACGTGTGGTTTGGCTGTCACTGCTCCGAATGTGATTGATCCAGTTTTTGCCGCGGACTGGGACGGTACTAATCCCGATGTGCTCCAAATCGTTACTCCCAATCTGGGTGACGTTCACTCCGTCGTCAAGGACGTCGGAACTACTGGGGATCGTTACGATTTGGACACTGGCAACCATAACTGGTTGTGGACAGTGCAGGGAACGGAGGTTGAGAATCCGCAACTTGAAATAATTGTCAAGGATGTTGTAACAGACACGCAGAATGAGAATAAATTCTCTGACACCTATGGTAAAACTAAGGCATTATGGATTACAGCAAGTTTACAAACGATTTTAACTGACACTAAATATGAGAATTATGGGCAGTACATGACGTTAGCAAACGCAACGTCGGCAGGGCCAAATTACAGTTCAACAACAAACAAATCTAGTGTAATTCTTAATTTTAAGAAAGGGTCTGCTATTCTGGCTAAAGTATATGGCGCTAGAAATGATCTTGGCGGAGGAACTTCGCTAGATGGTTACGATGTGGACGCGGGTAATGCGAACGATAACTCTGTTGTCGTGAATATGGCTGAGAGTTCGAAGTTCTATGCGAAATTAGTTTTTGGGGGTCGATCTTCCCAGCTTGATTGTGTTCAGAATGTAGTACATGCAGGGTTTGAGACAAATCGCAATTCCGTTCAAATCAATGGCACTATTGTAGAGGGGGGTGCGCGAACCCTAGAAACGAATAATGCATCTTTGGGTTTGGTCATTACGAAGGGAATTTTTGGTGCCGAGGGATACCAGGCAAATAACAATCGAGTAAATCTGAATAATGTTGCCGTAGTAGCAGGGATGGCAGATGCGCGTAAGCTGGGCTTGGTAGGCGGCCGTGGGCTCTATTACTACCGAATTAATTCAACTGATACCGGTGAATATAAAGAAGTCGTTTACGGATCAGATGAATTTTACAAAGATGATGGGGATAGGTCTGGTCAAAGGGTTTCTGCTATCGCGAATAACAACATAGTTACTATAAAAAATAGTTATTTAGGTTATTATGTTGACGCAAAAAACAACGATATGTCGTGGCACGATTATCCCGATGAAGAAGGCTCTGGCGTCGGTTTTAGTGTGTACGGAGGTTGGTCTACAGGTGTTGCAGCTGACAACATAGTTGCAGCAGAAGGCTCAGTAATTAATGGCAATGTCATTGGAGGCCTGGAATTTCAGGATCAGCTCAAGATTCAAGAAGAGGATGGTGTATATCAATTCAGAGATCTGCATGCTAATCTGGTTTCATTGAAAGATACGACAATTAAAGCTGGAGCCATATACGGCACTACAACGGCGGAGGGTGAGTTACAACCAGATAGTGCCACAAGTTATTATCAGACGAACTCTCTTAATGAGAAGACAGCACAGGCAGTCAATCGTAGGCGGGGTGCTGCGTATATTGCCGGAGATGTTGAAGCTGATTCCGCATATGTTCGGTATATCACTTTTGGACAGTATGTAGACACTAAGGCTTTGGATGGAACTTTTGATGTTTTCCGAAACTATTATCCTGGTTCAAACACTGAAGGGGTTGACGGAGTAGGAATTCCATTGGATGAAGATCCACTTGAAAAGGCAACTCGTCGTTTTGCAGAGGATGCGAAAGAAAGTATCCATCTTGGTCAACAGGTTGCTGGTTCCTACCTTATCAATAGGAAAGGATATCATTCCAGCTTAAAAGCGACTGATAGCTCTCAAAGTAATGTTACAGATAAGCTGCACAACTTCTGGGTAGGCGCTTACGCAAATTTATCAGATGGAATCTCTGGGGACGGGAAATCTTTTAATACAAAGGTAAGTCTGTTTAATAAAGATGACGGAAGCGTTAATCATGGTTATGTAGGCGGAGAATTATCTCTTCTGACTCATGACGACGGCATGTGGTATAGCTACGTCACCGATACTAGTGTTGGGGGGGGGTGAAGTTTCCAACCACAGACCGGCATTAATGCACCAGTTTAGGTATCACTACCAAGGTCTTGTACTTTATTTAGGTATGAACGATGGTAGTGGTGACGTCCCGGCGGTCCAAATTTCTTTTGATGAAATTGCTAACTTCAGGGAGAGTCAGGGACAAAACACCAACGCATTTGGAAACACTTTTGTCGGAATTATCAAAGATGGCATTGTGTATCAAAAAGTGTCAGTAGAAGATGGCGATAGCTCCGTCAAAGCGAGTGAAATGACGTTTGACGTCCCGTTTACAATCTATCAAAGCAAGCCAAAAGACAAAGCTTCGGAGGAGACAGTGCCTGTCGCTGTTGCAAAAGCTACTTATGGCTTCTATAAATATCTACATTTTGACGGGCACGACGGTGTACTCGATGACGGGACAATAGGTAAGGTTTCAGATCTGGGAACGGAAGCAGGTATCGGGCTAAAGTACTGGCTAAAGAGCCTGGATATTACTAAGGGCGAAAGTCTTGTTTTGAACGGTTGGAATAAAGAGGTTGATCCCAATGGTCTCGTTATTGAAAATTTCGAGTCAGGAGATACCTCAAAACCCAAGCAGGAACTCTTTACTTTATCAGCTGAACTTACTGGTGAGGGAGGTGTCACTATCGCAAAGGACTCTACGGTGATTATCGGTAGTCCTAATACTATTTACAATATTGATACTGAAAAAACAGACACTAAACCAAAAGTTCCCGGAGAGGGAAAAGCGCTTTATGAAGTCGTATACAAGACACCTCAGCCAAACTCCTACACAGGGGCTACGATAGTCTCAGAAGGTGCGATGCTGGTTCTCGGTATCGATGGAGCTTTAGGGAAAAATGATACTAAATATACCTCACAACTTCATATAGGCTCTCCTGAAGCAGGTACTAAACCTGCAAACGTATATCTGCAGGGGCATGTACAGACAGTAGGTGCCTTGCAGGTTCAAGCGGGATCAGTGCTTGACTTTAACCAAGCTGCTGCGATTTCATTTGGAGAAACTGATCCAGACGAATATCAGGCGAATATGGGCTCAACAGGCGGGGAACTTACAGTCAAGAATCAAGCTGGTAGTGTAGTGAGTAACGATAATATTGCCGGCAGTCTTAAGGGCAGTGCTTCTTCGAAACTGACATTTATCGACAGAGCATCTTATATTCGATCTAATAACCCAGATTTCAGTGGCACAGTTGAGCTGAAATCTTCGAGTATCTATCTTACTTCTCCGGAAGCTTTGATTGGCGCAGCCGTTCATGTAGATAAAGATTCTTCTTTGTATTTTGATATTACGAAGAATGTAGGCGCGCGAGCAAGTGCTTTAGGTGCCGCAGAGAAAGTCGTTGATGAAAATATTTATACGGCATCTATAAAGACAATTGCGAATAACGGATCTGTGTATTTGTCTCATCAGGTCAGAGGAGATGCTGCAATACCGTTGAATGTTTCGTTAAATAAGGTTCATATAGGTACTTACACCGGAGGATCAGATTCAAAATTGTTCTATCAAGGTTTTGTACAAGGGTTGATGAACTCTGATGTTGACGTAGTTTATGCGGATACGGCCTCTGGTAAGTCAACCGTTTACTTTACCAATGAACAGGGGGGATTTGGAGCGCTCAATAATTCGAGAGGAGAGTATGTTGGTAAAGACGGGATTCTGATTTTCGAGGTTAAGGATCCAGTTGCGAAAGTCACGCTTTCTTTTCCGGCGGAAAAAGGAGAAGTTCTCAGAGTGGTCGCCAGAGATAATGAAAAATTTGTATGGGGATATCATCTTGTGGAACAAGGAGAAGATGGTAACGACTGGTACCTGGTGAATAGCCACGAGGATCTAAAGCCTAAAGATGACCTGCGCCCCGAGGGCGGGGCCTATATGGCTAACTCTCAGTCTTGGGCGAAGATGCATATGCGTCTGCATGATCGATTCGGTCAGGCTTATTACCTTGATCCGTTCGATGGCAAGGAAAAACCAGCGGCGGCTTGGGTTCGTCAGGTCGGAAGTCATTCTCACTTTAAGTCCGGCGGCGGAGCAAGCAAGACACATGCCCGCACTGCAGTTACTCAGATCGGCTCGGACTTGATTCGCAATGAGATTAACGAGGACTGGAAGTACATTGGCGGCGTCTTTGCAGGCGGTCTGTATCACAGAGCTGATACGAGAACATTTGATGTTGCTAAATCACGATCAGACGGTTATGCGACCGGTATCTACGGAACCCTTTATACAGGCAACAGTCCGGATGATGGCTTTTATGTAGACACATGGCTGCTGTACGGTCGCTATGACAACAAGCTGTGGGGCGGGATGACGTCGACGTTTGATTACAAGTCTCATGGCTGGGTTTGGTCGGTGGAAAGTGGGTACACGATTCCTATTGGCGAATCCGGCACAAAGGATTTCAATAAGGTGATTTGGACCTTCCAGCCAGAAGTACAGTTGGTGTGGGACGGAGTTAAAGCCAAAGACGGCTATGATTCAACCGATACTAAGTACAAGCAGCTTGGTAAGGACAATGTGTCGATTAGAGTTGGCGCAAGAGTTCACGGTAATTACATGAACAAAGGTCTTGGATTCATCGAAGGGAACTGGATCCACAACACTAAGAAGACCGGTGTTCAGATGGGCAGCTCGAAGACTTACATGGACGGCGGCCGTGATCTGGGCGAATTCCGTATGGGTCTTGAAGGGCATATAACGCGTAATACGCTTGGTTGGGCGAGTGTCGGGGTTCAGGCCGGTAAAGCCGGATACCACAACGAAACCGCGCAAATTGGTATCAAGTACATGTTCTGATCTTTGGGAAGCTAAGGAGGATTCCTTCTCCTTCTCCCGGAACATCTAACGGAATCCATATCATGAAAAAAGAAAGCAAAATATTTGGAATTATCATTCTGTCAGCGGCTGTACTTGGTCTGAGCGCCTGTGCTTCTTATGATCATAAGGACTACCCGCGAGAGAGCTGGTTTGCGCAGCCGACTCAGGTTATCGAGGCAGATCAGTTTAAAAAGGCTGAAGAACCCCTGAAAGTCTCTCTGGTTGTTAACTACCTCTGGGAGGGACGCCCTATCGTGACAGAGCCCTTTGAGGAGCGTCCTGCTGACTGGCGTGAACAGTACGGATTGTGGTTCGCGGCAGAACGCTATTTAGAGGAAACTGGCCTCTTTAAGATCGTTAAGGAGGACGATAAGGAAAAACAGGGCGTGATGACGATTGACGTGACTCGCGCCATGAGTGGGAAGACGAAAGCGGCAGTTGCGGCTAAAAAAGCGGATCCGGATAACCATCCTGAGAAGATTGTCTACGAGTACGACATGACGATGAAGATGGACCTTTCGCTTGCGGACGGCAAGAAGTTTGAAGCTGTGCCCAAGACGGACCATATGTTTGTCGGCCACGAAGATTCGAAGGAAAAAGAATTAGGTCAGGATCCGAAACGCTTTACGTTCTCGTACTTTAACAACATGGACTTCCATACAGAGTTTGTCCGTCGTTTCTACAAACAGATGATTTTTGAAGGGGTTAAAAAGCTGGAAAACAAATTGCCTTGATGGAACAAGGCAGTTGAAAGATTTTATCTTTTGTAGTACTTAGACCATCCAAATGTGAAGTCATTCCTCAGTAGGCTTCGCTGGTCGGCTCCTCGTTTCTTTTAAAGATCGAGGAGCAATTTTTATTATAGAGACGAACGAAGCCAAGGGATAGAGCTTTTAGAACAGACGGATGATCGCAAATACAGTAGGAATCGTTCGGGCTTACCCGGTAAAACTGTAGATCCATCTGCCGAAGTTCTCTTTGAGTACGTCAGCTATAAAAAGAACTCCGGCGCCGTTTGAGGCGCCGAAGTGTTCGGAAAAATCTTCAGAAGGTTAAAGCCCGGATTCTTCGAGGAGCTGAAGGATTTACTTTTGACGTTTGCCGAAGAGACTGTCTGAGTGCTTCAGGCTCCTTTGTATGAAGAACCAATCCCCGATTTAGAAGTTGTGACTTAATCCGCTGCTGATTGTCCAGCTGTTGTAGTTATCCACCGAGCTGACCGCTTTCTTACCTCTGCCGTAGCCTGCGTACGTATAGAACAGCGTGCGCTTGCTGATCGGATATTCGTACGCAGTCGCAACGGACCAAAGACGATAATCGTCGTCTTCCGCGCCTTTAATCTTGCCGATGCCGTAGTTGCCCTGCAGCTTGGCTGTGCCGCCTGCGGCCGGAATGCCGATAGAAGCGGAGAAGCCGTGCTGGTTGGCACCGTCCTTGCCCATGCTGTCCGGTCTGACGTAGTCAGAAAGACGGGAAGAATGGTTGGCATACTGGTAAGCGCCGTAGAGCGTCGCCCATCCGAAATCGTAAGAACCGCCGACTGTGAAGACGTTGGAAGCTTTATAGCCCAAGGTCTTGTTGTCGTACATTTCCCAAATCGCGCTAAAGAGCGCTTTGCCGGCAGCATACTCATAGCCGACACCGTAGTAGTGATCGTTCCTGGACCATTTTTCACTGTCTCCTCCGATGCCGTTCGAGTACATCAGAGTGACAGTGGAGCCGTTGAAAGACGGAGTCTTGTAAACGGCCATATTGTCATAACGGTCGGAGAGAATGAATGTCCCGTAAATATTGCCGTTGTTGTAGTACGAGGTCCAGAGGGAAGAGCCGTGAAGGATGGTGTAGGTGCCGCAGTCAGAAGAAAGACCGCCGGTGCGGCCGAAAGCGGCTTCACCAAAAGGAGCAGTGATGGAAAGCGTGGACTGACGGGCAAATGCTTTGCTCAAATTCATCGCTTCGCCGCTGAAGGTCTTAAAGCCCTGCTCCAGGATAAAGCCGATGCTGTAGCCGCTGCCAAGATCTTCTGTTTCGCGGATGCCGAAGCGGGACCCCGCCCAGATGCCGTTGTCAAAGCCGATGCGTGTGTCGCCGCCTCTGACTTTGGAGACCGCAATCGCGCCGTCAATGACACCGTAAAGCGTGACATTGGACTGAGCGTAAGCTGCCGGAACTGAAAAGGCGCACAGCAGAGCAGACATGATGAGTGATTTTTTCATGATTTGTCTCCTCCCTGATCAGCGCTTTTCGCCCATGATGAGTTTCTTGCCGTTTTCAATGTCGGTCGTGTAGACGCGGTCGACATTGACGTACGGAACGATCGAGCGGTAGTCTTTATAGAGCTTTTCAGATCCTTTACCCATCTTGAAGTCGCCCTTCAGATTCTTTCTGAGGTCGATTGCTTGGGCGGCGTGAAGCAGTTCAAGACTGTAGATGTAGCCCATGTTGTCTGCGATCTTGCCGAGACGCTCTGCAACCAGAGGAAGATTGGTGTAAGTGTCTTCAATGTCGCCGGCGACCGGAGTACCGAGAACGGATACAGGGTTGCTGAGCGCGATGTTTTCAGAGTGCAGCGCGACAAACGGTTTCTGGATGGCGCCGAATGCGTGTCCTTTGTTGCTCGGGTCACTCAGAAAACGAGTCAGACCGGTGAAGTGGTCATCAGAGAGATGAATGGTTCTCTGAACACTGTTGTGAGACAGATGGCTCATTGCCATGCCAAGTCTCTGGGCAGCGATCGCGACCGGCAGCGGCTCGAAGTTGGCTGTCGGAATAATGGCGCCGGCAGCTTTCTTGTCACCGACGAAATACTGAGCAACCTGATCATGCTCAGCGTAGTCTTTGTCCGCATTCAGGATTGTGGCGGGATTGTCGTCGGAAGAGTTGATCTGAACAGCGAGTTCTCGGTCAAGATGGTTAAGTGCGTTTCTGGCTTCACGAATCGTGTATACGGTGGTTCTGAAGGAGAGCGGATCCTGCAGCGCGCGGGAAGCGTCTTTCTTCCAAAGGTAGGAACCTTCAAGATTAGTGCGGATTTTTTCCGCTTCTTTATCCAGTCCGTCAAAAGGATGTACTTTGACAGCCTGAGGGAGTACCGGAGCGATGTTGCCGTTAAGACCTTCAAGGCTCAGCGCAAAGACAGTCGGAGAAACGTCGATAACGCGTCTTGCGTCCTTGGCGGCTTTCATAATCTGCGCAGCCGCGGCCGCATTGGTAGAAAGAATGGCGAGCGCATCCTTGCCTTCCGGATCAAGCGGCTTGATGCCGGCTTTATCAAGCGCTTCCTTGCCGGAGACTTCTTTTCCGTTCACTTTGGCTTTCCACTCGCCCATCATGACCGCACCGATGTGCGAGGAGAGTGTGATGTCGGCTTCACCAACCGAACCGCGGGAAGGAATCTGAGGCGTAATGCCTTTATTCAGGAATTCTTTATAGAGTTCGGCGACATAAGGCTGAGCACCGGTCTGGCCGGCAAGCAGCGTGTTCAGGCGAATAACCATCTGCAGACGAGTCAGTTCATCCGACATCATCGGTCCGATGCCTGCAGAGTGACTTCTTAAAGCGTTGCGGTTAAAGGCCTTGGAGGCGTCAATAACCTCTTGGGAGAGTTCTCCATGAGAGTTAAAGAGCGGTTTGTCTTTGTTGAGACCGACGCCTACCGTCAGACCGTAGACCGGAGTACCGCGCTTGGCAGCCGCAAGTACAAGCTCATGGGCGTCTTTAAGACGCTGCATGGCTTCCGGAGCAATTGCAACAGTATCTTTGCCTTCAGCGATGGCCCAGGCTTGATCCTGAGTAAGGTGCGCACCGTCAAGAGTGACGACGCCTGCGTTGGCGGTAGCTGACATAACAAGGAGAGCAAGAAGAGAATATTTCATGATTGTACCTTTGAGACTGAGTTTGATTTTGTCGGTGACTACTTCTGCTGATACTTGAAGGAGTGGCAGTTGTTGCAGTAAGCCTGCTGTGCCGGTTTATGTTCGCTGTGGCAGGCAGTGCAGGAAATGCCGCTTCCGTAATGATGACTTGCATGCGGATTAGGTTCTCCGTTGGGTAGCTTGGCCGTTCTCTGTGCGAGAGCTTCATAGCTCTGATGACAGGTTAAGCAGGCCTTATTGTCCGGAGTGACAAAAGCGTTTCCATTGACGGCGTTTCCCCGTGTATGGCAGACGGCGCAGTCTTTAGCAGCGGCCTGATGCTGCGGTTTGAGCTGCTGAGCGCCGGCAAACGCACCGGACAGCGAGAAGGCGATAAGAAGAGCGGAGATGATTTTTTTCATGTTCGTTTCCTTGAGTTGAGTTCTTAGAGGTCAGCGGCAGGAGCTTTAGCAGCAGCGGCACCTGCGACGCGTCCGGTGACAAGACCGTCAGCGATGGCGCATCCGCCGAGACGGCTTGCACCGTGCGTTCCGCCTGTCACTTCACCTGCGGCATAAAGACCGGGGATCGGCTGCTGAGTGCGAACATTGATGACTTCAGCGTCCTTAGTGATACCGACACCGCCCATGCAGTAGTGCACTTTTGGCCAGACGCGGGCGGCATAGAACGGAGCCGTTTTAATTTCAATGGCGATATCAAGAGGACGGCCGCACTGGGCGTCTTTCTTAGCGCGGATATAACCGTTGAATTCTTCAACTTGCTTAATAAGCGCTTCTTTGGGAATTCCGTAGTGGTCGGCGAGTTCTCCGATCGTGTTGAATTTCTTGATCACGCCGTATTTGAGACCGTTGGGCAGTGTCTGGGCGAGTTTGGCGCCTTCGCTGTCTGTAAAACAGATCGGATAGACTGGTTTTCCGTTTTCATCCAGTTGCTGAAGGATTGCGTCTGCGCGGGCCTTGCGGTCGGCAAGCTCGTCCACAAAGCGGCGGCCGGTACGTTTATCAACCATGATGCCTTTCGGGAAGCCGGCAATAGTGTTGAACTGAGAGACCAGGCCGAAACCTCTTTCGTCGGGAGAAGACCATGGTCCGAGCTGAATCTGATCAAGCTGAACAGGCAGAGCGCCAAGTGCGAGCATGGCCTGAAGCACTTCACCGGTGGCGCCGGGATGGTTGGTCGATTCAAGGTTCGGCCCGAGCAGCGGGTCCTGCTGCATGCGGAAAGCGACGTTCTGAGAGAAGCCGCCCGCGGCTGCGATGATGCCGCGTCTAGCGCCGTAGACTTGGGCAATGCCGGAACTCGGTTTTTCATAATTGTGGCGCTCAAGCACTTTGACACCGATCACTCGGCCGTCTTTGTCCTGGACGAAATCCGTTACGGCGCAGTTTAAATGCATGTCCACGCCGAGTTTGCGCGCGGCTTCGACAAGCGGACGGGTAATGCCGCCGCCGGTACTTTCAATGGTCTGCATAATGCGCGGAACGCTGTGGCCGCCGAAATGCTGAACAAACGGCTTGTACTGCACTCCGTACTTCACGGTAAAGTCAAAAGCGGGACGTGTGCCGTAAACAATGTTCTTGAGAAGATCAACGTGACTTAGGCCGCGGCCGGACTTGATCATGTCCTGAAGCATCAGTTCGGGAGAGTCTTTAATGCCTTCTTTTGCCTGAAGGGGAGAACCTGCGACAGCGAATGCTCCTCCGTTAATGGCAGAGTTGCCGCCAAAAGCGGGCATTTTTTCGAGCAGCATGACGGAGCGTCCCTGCTCAACCGCTTCCAGAGCGGCGGCAAGACCGGCAAAGCCGCTTCCGATGACGATGACGTCGGCGACTTTGTTAAATTGCGGTTTGTTTCCCTGTGCGCGAAGCGGAGCGGCCATACAGGCAAGAGCGGAACCACCTAAAGCCGAAAGCTTGAGAAAAGAGCGGCGGGATTGTTGTTTCATATTTTCTCCAAGGATTAATGTATTGGGATTACTTGGGAATATGCAAACACCGTGCCAACTTTTTCGATGACATATAACCTATTGATAAATAAGAGATAAAGTTTATATCAGTATTTTCCGCATTTTGCATTCACGATATTTCGGAGAATAAAATTAACGAAATATCATAAAAAAACGAAATGTCGTGAAAGAAGATCTCTATCTCAAGTGCATTCTGTCGATGATTTCGACATTGGACGCCAACGTGTCGCTCAAGAACGTGTTTAACGAACTGAATCCGTATTTTCATGCGGACGGAGCGTTTATCAATGTTTTTGACCAGCAGAAGCGCGAGGTTGTGTTCGTAGCACATTGCCGTGAGGACGGAGAGACAGCTCCGCTCGGCTCTGTGAAGCCTCCGCCGGGGCTTGTTCCGCTTCGAGCGGACCGCTCCGCCTATATCGGAAGCGATATTGAAACCGATCCGTTTACCAAATATGTGGTGCAGGCAAAGGTCGGAACAGTGAAATCTTTTTTGATGCTGAGTCTCGATCAGGACGGAGCTCATTTGGGCGTCGTCTGCTTTTACAGCCGCTTCCTGGATAATTTCAGCGAGGAGCAGCGAGTGTTCCTGGCGCGCCTTCATGACATGTTCTGCTTGGTGACGAGCAATGCCCTGAACAAAATTCTCTTTTGCAACAATGCCGAGCTTGAGTACGAGAACAGTGCTCTTAAAACCTCAGAAGAGCAGGGCCGCAGGAACCTTATCCGAGCCTTCGAAGAAACCACGCCGGCTCTCTCGCCGCTCGCAGCAAAGATTCGGCAGATCGGGCCGACCGAGGTCACGGTGCTGATTCTCGGCGAGACCGGCACCGGTAAGGAAGTCATCGCGGATTTAGTGCACCGCTTGTCTAAACGCAGGAACGCCCCGTTTATTAAGGTTAACTGCGGCGCGATCGCTGAGACATTGATGGATGCCGAGTTCTTCGGTTACGAGAAAGGCGCTTTTACGGACGCTAAGGCGGCAAAAGCGGGAATTTTTGAGCAGGCAGACGGCGGTACGCTCTTTTTGGATGAAATCGGAGAACTCTCTCCAGCCTCTCAGGTTCGCCTGCTTCGCGTGCTTCAGCAGCGGGTGGTACGCCGGCTTGGTTCGGAAAAAGATAAGAAAGTGGACTTCCGCCTGATCGCAGCGACGAATCGAGATTTATCGGCGATGGCGCAGGAGGGATCTTTTCGACAGGACCTCCTCTATCGCCTGAATTTGTTTCCGCTCGAAGTGCCTCCGCTTCGGGAGCGCAGGGCAGATATCGCTCCGCTTTCCAAGCTGTTTCTCTCTCGGCTTGTCGGCAAATACGGTTTAACGCAAAAGCCGCTCCTTTCCGAGCAAAGCGTTCTGACAATGACTTCCTATGACTGGCCCGGAAATGTGCGTGAATTAGAAAACACGCTGGAGCGCTCGCTTCTGCTTTCTAATGATTCGCGAGAAATAGAGGTTGTGCTGTCTTCGGTGTCAGAGCCCGCTTTCAGGCGCGTGCCTGCCGACGGTATCGGCGGAGCGAGGACGCTTCCCGATTTTGAGACCATGCAGAAGGACTACTTTGTCCGATTGCTTCGGTCATGTTCCGGCCGTATTTCCGGTGAACATGGAGCAGCAAAAGCCGCAGGCCTTCACCCGAATACCTTGAGAAGCCGCCTGGAAAAACTCGGGATCGATTTTAAAAACGTCGGACACGAATAAAAAATCCCGGGTTTTAAACCCGGGATCGTAAAGCGTTTCGAGCGTTTAGACGTCCATAAAGAAGAAAATGATCGAGTGATAGAAGACCGGAGCGGAGAAGAAGAGCATCTCCATGCGGTCCAGAGCACCACGAGTCAGAACCATGCTGGTGTCAAGCCGTTTGGCGCCCAGCGAGCGTTTAATACTGGACATCACCAGGGCGCCAAGGGTCCCTGAAATAATAATAACGAGCGACATCAAAGGAGCCTGCCAGGCGCGGAACGGTGTCATCCAGAAAAGTGCTGAGCCCATGATCAGAGCTCCCACACTGCCGATAATGATGCCTTTGTAAGTCTTATACTGATTACTCCAGCTTGGTCTGCCGCCCCAGATCGCAGATGCCATGATTTGGAACAAGTCCGCAAAATACAGGACTAAGAGGAAATACAGCATCATAAGCGGTCCGCTCGAATTAAAGCGGGAGAGATTCAGTGTCGCGATTGCGGGCGCGTGACTCACACAGAAGATCGCGATCATAATGCCCCACTGTACTTTGGCGACACGGTCAAGGAAACGGTCCGTATCTTTAGCAAGCGCCATGACAACCGGAAGCAGAAGGAATAAATAAACCGGGATAAAGAGTGTGAAAAATCCGATTTCTTTGAAGCCCAGCAGCAGGTACTGCACCGGAATCGCGATGTAAAAGGCAATGATCAGAATCAGGTGGTCGAGCCTTCGCGTTGGAGTCAAGGAAATAAATTCCCGCAGCGCAAAGAACGATGCAAGCGCAAAGAAAAGCAAGAGCGCGGCGTCCCCAAGCCAGAAAGCAATAACAAATACGAAGATTAGCGGCCAGGACGCGCGAACGCGAGAGTTGACGACCTGAAGACTGTTGAGTCTTGCTTCATTGCCTTCGGCTTTTTTAACGAGCAGGTTGCCAATAACGGTGCCTGCCGCCGACAAGAAGATCAAGACCGCCAGGATCGTGAAATAAGCTTCATTGGTAGAAAATCCCCATCTCATTTTTATAACTCCCTGGCTAAGCTGATAACGGACGCTCTGGCCTTTTCTAGAAACTCTTCCTTGCCTTCGTCAGGCGAATGAGGCAAAGGCGCGCCAAAGCGCACGGAACATAAGGTCGGTACCGGAAGCAGGGCTCCCTTTGGCATCGAGCGGTGCAGATTTTCTAAGTAGACGGGAATCAGTTCCACCTCCGGGAACTCTCGCATCAGTCTCCAAATTCCGCTCTTAAAAGGTCCGGGAAGCGGCTGAGGTGTTCTTGTGCCTTCGGGGAAAATGATGAGGGAGGAGCCATCTGCAAGTGCTTGTCTCATTGGATCCAGCGGATCGCTGCCTTCTCTGCGCTTACGGTCCACCAGAACGACGTTGAGTTCGTCAACAGCGATGCGTCTTCGAATACCGGTTTCCCAATAATCTTTAGCGGCGACCGGACGGGTGAGCGGTCGCAGGGCCTGAGGAAGCGCCGACCAAATCACAATCGTGTCCAGGTGACTGGAATGATTGGCGAAATAGATTCGCTGTTTTTTCTCCGGTGAACAGCCGATCCACTGAGGATAAGCGCCGACGAGCAGACGTGTCATCCAGACCATCGGTGTCATGAATTTGAATGCGTGTTTCACTTGAGATCCAAAATAAAAGAGATATCCGTTAATTATGCCTCTATAACTACGGCTCGTGCAGAGCAAAAATACAGAGAAATACGGAATTTCGTATGGAAGAGAAGAGGTGGAGGATCCTGGATACAGCCTGCTATTTCTTGATTTTTAAAAGAAAAGGGACAATATTTTGCAGTGATTTGGAGATATTTGTCCGCCAACTTAGTTAGACTGATCGCTTCTTGTAAGCACTCATTTTCTGGAAAGAATCGGAATTTATGTTTCACCCGCTGCGCTCCAAGGCGGCTTGCGCCGTTTTCTTCTTTCTGCCGGGACTCTATTACGGCCTTATCGTTTCTCGTCTGCCGGCAATCAAGATGCATGTCGGTCTCAGTGATTCTCAGATCGGCCTCTGCCTCTTTATGTTCGGCTGCTTTGGTTTGCTCGGTCTGCTTTTCAGTCCCAAGCTGATCAGCCGCTTCTCCAGCCGGATGGTGCTTTGCGTCAATGCGGTTTTATGCTTCCTCGGTCTTTTAGGCATCGGCTTTGCGCAGACGGTCCCGCAGATTTTTGTCGCTTTCGGGATATGCGGATTCTCAGTCAGTCTGCTTGACGGAGCGATGAACACGCAGGGTGTTCTTTACGAGAAAGCGTCCAAGCGTCCCACTTTGAATCTGTTCCATGCTTTTTACAGTCTTGGAGCGGTATTTGCGTCTGCAGCCGGGTCTGTGTGTGCTGCGCTTGCCATCGGCAGCGGCATCAACTTTCTTGTCGCTTCTGCCGCGTTCGTGGTGCTGAGTCTTTCTCTCAGCGGCTATCTCCTTTCGGACCGTACAGCTTTAACCTCGGCCTCGACGGGTTCAAAGAAGCATCGTCTGCCTGCGGTTGTGATGATCTGCGCGGTTTGCTCTCTGCTCGCTTACGCGTCTGAAGGCACCGTAGGAGAGTGGGGCGGCCTGTACCTTACGGGCGACAAAGGCGCGGATCAGTCTGTAGCGGCGCTCGTGTACGGATTGTTTTCGATTGTGACCTTCTTTGCGCGTTTGGCGGGAGACCCGCTTCGCACGAAGTTTGGCGAAAACAATCTGATGCTATGCGGTCTTGCGCTGGCACTTGCCGCAATGGGTGTTGTCCTGAAAGCCGATTCCGCTTATACGGTACTTGCGGCATATGCGGTCATGGGACTTGGTTTCGCGCATGTGATTCCGACGCTTTTCAGCATCGCGGGTCGCAACGGCATAATTCCGGCTGCAAGCGCAACGGCGGCAGTCGCGTTTATGTCCTACGCCGGCCTTCTTTTTGTTCCGCCCTGCATCGGCTGGGTCGCGCAGCATTTCTCGCTGCACGCGGCGCTCTGCCTTGTGCCCGTGATGATCGCGGTCACTTTTATTCTCACGCTGAGACTCAGATCGCTCTCAGTCCGGAATTCCGAGCTTACGCCGTAGCGGTTCCGCCGACGGTCAGACCGTCAATACGCAGTGTCGGCATACCGACACCCGTCGGTACGTGCTGACCGTTCTTGCCGCAGACACCGTTGCCCTGATCAAGCTTCAGGTCCGAGCCGACCAAAACAATCTTGGTGAGCGCGTCCGCGCCGTTTCCGGTCAGAGTCGCGCCTTTGACCGGAGCCGTGAGCCTGCCTTTTTCAATGAGCCAGGCTTCACTCATGGAGAATACAAAATTGCCGTTGGTGATATCGACCTGGCCGCCGCCGAAATTAGACGCGTAAATGCCGTAGTCAACGCTTTCGATAATTTCCTGCGGATCGGTCTCGCCTTCGAGCATGTAGGTGTTGGTCATACGCGGCATCGGAAGATGCGCAAAGCTTTCTCTTCGGCCGTTTCCGGTAAGCGGAAGATTCATGAGACGGGCGCTCATTTCGTCATGCATAAAGCCGCGCAGCACACCTTCGTCGATCAGCGTCGTGCAGGCGGCGAGGTTGCCTTCGTCATCAATCGCCAGAGAGCCTCTGCGGCCAACAATGGTGCCGTCGTCAATTACTGTCACAAGCGGCGAAGCAACGCGCTCGCTCACTCGGCCGGTGAATACGCTCGTGCCCTTGCGAATGAAATCCGCTTCAAGTCCGTGTCCGACCGCTTCGTGAAGCAGTACACCCGGCCAGCCGCTTCCGAGCACCACCGGGAAGGAGCCCGCCGGAGCAGCGATCGCTTCGAGATTGCGCACCGCCGCGTCAACCGCCTGAGCGGCGTAATTGCCGAGAATCGAATCCGTGAAGTAGGACAGGCCGAATCGGCCTCCGCCGCCCGCAAATCCGGTCTGCGTGTTGTCGCCCTTGCGGACAATGACCTGAAGTCCCATACGCACAAGCGGACGAATATCGCCGATCAGCGTGCCGTCCATCTTGGCGATAAGAATCATGTCGTGCGAAGAGGCGACATGCGCGGTCACCTGCGTGATAAGCGGGCTTCTTGCGCGCGCAAACTGCTCAAGCCGCTTAACGAGCTCAATCTTCTCGGAGGTTTGCGCAAGTTCAATTGGGTTGATTGGCTCATAGAGATGACGTTCGGCTTCCTTGGGAGTGACTTTGACCGTCGTCTCACGCTCAGCAGAGGCGCCGATAGCCCGCACCGTCTTTATCGCCTCAAAAAGCGCTTCTTTACTGATGACATCCGAATACGCAAGTGCATGCTTTTCTCCCGAAACGGCTCTTACGCCGACACCGATATCCGTACTGTAGTCGCCCGTCTTGATGATGCTTTCCTCAAGCACATAAGACTCGGCAACGGTGCGCTGAAAATAGAAATCGGCGTAATCGATGTCAAAACCGGAAAAAAGCGCAAAGGCTTCTTTCAGCATGTTCTCATCAATTCCATTGGCGTAAAGCAGTTCTTTGACTGCGGTGGAAGTATTCTCAAAGCTCATATTCAACACGATGGTTTAAAGCGGGCAGGGACTCGCGGACCCGACGCAGAAAAAGCGGATCGACCGTAGAGCATAACACTCCGGTTTCGTGTCCGTTGAGCTGTCCGATGACCGTTCCCCATGGGTCAACCGCGGTGGAGTGGCCCCAGAACGCCCGACCGCATGAGGAGCGGCCGGCCTGAGCCGAAGCAAAGACATAACTGAGGTTTTCAATGGCGCGGGCGCGCAGCAGAACTTCCCAATGCACCTTGCCGGTTGTGGTCGTAAAGGCGGCCGGAAGAAGGAAACAATCCACGCCCGACTGCAGGCGGAAAAGCTGAGGGAATCTCAAGTCATAACAGACCGCAAGCCCGACTCGGACGTCGGTGCCGTTGTCAAGCGGAATCGTAAAGGAGACCGGCTTGTGTCCGGGCGTGTAGAGTTCGGACTCGTCGTAGCGCTCGTTTGTTCCTTCGTAAGAGAATAGATGCACTTTGTCGTAGCGGGCTGCTTCCTGACCAAACGCGTCGTAAACCAAAAGCGAGTTTGTCACATGATTGGGTTCCGGGCTCTTCAGGGGGAGGGTGCCGGCGGCAATCCAAATGCCTAAGCTGCGGGCAAGCGCGGACATCACGCTTTGAATCGGACCGTCCTGGTAAGTTTCAGCGTTTTTAAGCACCTCTTCACTGCTGCCGGTCACCAGAGAAAACAGTTCAGGTAAAACAACCAGATTGGCGCCCTCGCGCGCGGCCCTGCGGATCAGCATTTCTGCGGTCTGTAGGTTCGCCGCGGTATCTGGCCCTGAAGTCATCTGGCAAGTTGCGATGCGAAGCATAGTTAAATAAACCTAAATTTAAAACTTATGAGAGTCGACTTTGGTCACAATCGGATCAGCCCACGTGCCTGTGACGTTGTATTCAAAGGAGAAAAGCTTGCTGAGCGGATCCTTGAAGATCAGCTGCGCGAGGAAGCTGCCGATGCCTGCAATCGGATTGGCGATGGCGAGCGCGATCGAGGCGCCTGCGGCGTTGACATCCGGAAGGACCAGCAGATGGAGATTTTCCGTCTCCTTCTGTGTATTGATGGTGCCGTTCATGACCACAGTCGCGCTTCCGCCGACGAGCGTGAGTCCCTTGATGTTCATGAGGCCGTTGTTAATGTCCGCTTTGCCCTGAATCGTCGTGAAGTTAAAGCCGGAAGAGTAGAAATCGCGGAAATCAAGCGTCAGATAGCGTGTCAGCGACTGAAGCGAGAGCAGCGAGAGCAGCTTGGCCGCGGGGCCCGGCTGGATCTTCAGGATTTCTCCTCGGCGCAGATCGATATTGAGGGTGCCGTCGAAACTTTCCGTATTGAAGCCGAGCGGCGTGCCCTCCCAGGACAGATCGCCTTTGATGGAACCGCTTCCGGCGCTGATCAGGTTAGGCATGTCCAGTCTTGTCAGCATTCCGCCAAGACTCTTGATTTCATTGTCGAGCAGCAGATGCGTTTCGTTAAATCCGTCAAAGCGTTTGAGCCAGCTTCCGGAAGATTTCAGCGTCGCGGCCGGATTTGTGACGTTGAGCTTCTGAATCTGCCAGAGGTGTCCGTTGGCCGCAACTGTGTTGCGTGCGACGAGCTCAACGTGTCCGAGGCGTCTCTTGCCGTAAGTCAGATCTCCGATAACCGCATTAATGGCAGGCCATCCGCCTTGAATTTCAACCGGCTTGGTTTCTTCCGCAACGGTCTCAGCCGCGTCCGGAATATAAAGCTTGGAGAGGTTGGCGGTGAGATGAGGCTCAACTCCTTTGCCGCCCTTTCTCCAGTTAATCGCGCCCTGGATCTGATTGCTTCGAATTGAAGCCGAGAGCTGGCCGTTGACGCTCTTACCGATGATCGTCAGATTGTTCTGATTGAAGTTCTCCAGTTCAAGCTCTCCGATCGAGATGCGCGCCGACGCGATATCGGGCAGCTTGATGACCTTGTTCTTTTGATTGGCATTGCTTTCAGTTTTATCAAGCGCGTCAAAAACTTTGGTCCAGGCAGCCGCCGATAGGAACGACGTGTCAAAAGCGACGGCATAACCATGCTGCGGAAGAGACGGAAGGGACTTATTGCCGATGGCGCAGCGATCGATCTCTCCGTTTTTCAGGATAAATTCCGTGCTGAGGTAGTCATCGACCATGACGGAAACGTCGGTCAGACTTCCGGAGGAGTTAATCGTCAGATGAAGCGGGGAAGTCTGCGCGGCCGGTTTTGTCATCGGAGAGGGCAGTGCACTCTCAAGACCCTTGAGCGGGCTCTTGATATCAACGTTCACATCGCTGCCGTCGATTTTGATGTTCGCAGCGAAGGTCGCTGAGCCGCGGAAGTAATCTTTGGAAATGAGTGCGAGCTCTTCATTCGGAATGATCTGCGGAAGCGCTTTCGCAGGGACCGTTCCCGAGGCTTTGACTTCGATCGCGCCTTTGCTGTTGGTTACGATCGAAGCAGTAACCGGTTCGTCAAAACAGAGTGCTTTAATGTTCTGCGCATTCGCGCCTTTTTCAGAGAACTGAACCGTACCGGAAACCTGTGTCAGATCGGGAATCTGATAGTGACGGAAATTGATGCTGTCGTTTTCTGCCGTGAAGGCGCCGTTCACGGCGACGCTGCCCGGACCGTCAAGCGGGATTTTCAGTCCGAGCTGAAGAGTTCCGCTGCCGCTTCCCTCCGCCTTGCTGAAGAGCTCAGCGGTATAGCCGTTTACCGGCGAGGCTTTAACGTAAGCCAGATAGCTTGGGATGTCGCCCTTGGCGGACGCGTCCACATCCAGCCATACGGTATCGGCGCTGAAGGACGGAATATCCACCTTCGCGGAAATCAAAGAAGCGTTCTTGTAGGAGCCTTTATCGGCCGTGATATGCATTCCGTCGCCGACGAAGCGCACCACGCCTCCGACCTTGGTGAATACCGGCCAGATGCCGCCCGCTTTGTTCTGAGCGGACGGTTTGTCAAACTTGAGCGGATAAACGTCCAGCGTGACGTCGTCGGCATTGACCGTGACTTCAAATTTTTCGTTTTCCGAGCCTTCGAACGGGAAGTTGTGGAGCTGACCGAGGATACGCGCAGAGCCGCCGGTCGCTTTCCCTTTCAGCAGGCCGTAACGAAGCCAGTTGATCGTGTCGGTACCGACGATAAGCGGCATGTATTTCCACACGGCAGCCGCGTTGCCGCGATTGATACCGGCCGTGATATCCATAAAGCCGAAGGGGGATCCGTCTGTGCGGTAGGTGCCGTTTACTGTGACGGAAGCGTCCGCGTTTTCCAGCGTGACGTCTTTCAGGTTTATAGAGAAGCGATCCTGCGTGCTCCATTCAACCGTGCCGGTGAGATTGTCCAAACGGAAAGCGGCTGAAGAGAACAGTCCCGGGAACGCGAAATCCGCGCCCTTTGTCTGCAGAACCGCGGTCCCGACACCGTTCTTCATCGAGACGTCGGCCGTCATGTTCTGAAAGCCCGGAAGCCACAATGTATTGTTTTTGCCCTGGGCGCCGAAAGAGCTGAAATTAACAATCTTGAGCGAACCGTTGTATTCCTTCGGGGCGTCAGGAGAGCCCTGCCAGCTGATATCGACATTGCTCAGGTTTCCGGAGAGCCTGCGCGCTGCGATGAAGGACTTGAATTCTTTCGGAAGCGGCAGAGACGGCAGAAGAGCCGAGAGGCTCTTGAAGTCAACTTCGTCCGCCTTAAAAGAGCCGCCCGAGAATGAATTGTTTTCCGTACGATTGAGCTTAACCGCTAAATTCAGGGGCGGAAGCACTTCGCCGCTTTCAAGCTCGAATCCGAAATCTTCGGTAGAGACCGAGTAATCCTGCGGACTCATAGCGCCGGAGATTTTGCCTTTGACGTATTTTAGCTTCAGCGGCTCCATATCCGGAAGCTGCACGTCCACGTTGGAGAGCGCGCCGATAAACGAAGCCGAAGAGGGTTTCCATTTGGCGAGCGTGAGCCAGGCAGAGCCTGAGCCGATGCCGCGGTATTTGACCTGGAAGTCCGGGAACCATTTGGCAAGTTCGCCGAAGTTCAGATAATCCGTCTGCGCGAAAAATTCCGCATCCCAGTTGGCCAGAACAGCGGCATCCAGCAGCGGCGGCTTCAGCGTCGCTTTAACTGTGATGGGCGAACCGATAAAAGAGGGCGGCGTAAGCGTAAAGGCAAAGAGCTTCTCGCCGGAGCTGCTCTCAAACGCAGCGTTGAAATCTTTAATTTCCAGAGTGTTTCCGGAAGCGTCGTCCACTAATCTAATCGTGCCGTCCTTAATTTCCAGAAGACGCTGTTTTAAAAGAAGCTGAATATCTTTAGGAAGCTTTGCCGATGCGCTCTCAAGATCAGCCTCCCCTGAGAGAAGTTTGTTGAGATCAATGGTTTTTCCAAGAATCGAAAACTTCATCGGTCCCTTGCGTTCCACAGTGACAACCGGTTTGTCCAAAGTGACCGTTTCAAAAATCGGTTCCATGGAAGGGATGGAGCGCAAAGAGAGTTTTGCGCTGAGGGATTCGACTTCGATCGGGTTCTGCCCGGAGCCGCCCAGCTGAATATTTTTGAGCGTCACCTCAGGCTGAAGTCCGGACCAGCCCGCGTCAACACTTCCGAAAGTGACCGGAGCGGAGACGGTTTCAGAGATCTTGTTTTCGATTTGAGCCTTATGCCCCTCTATATAAGGAGCAAGAAAATATCGAGCGGCCAGCCATGCGCACCCTAATATTAGATAGACAATGACGATGAACCAGATGATCCATCGAAGCAGTTTTCTCAGAAAACTCTCGCTTTTCGGCGTGCCGGGCTCTTCTGCAGGAGCGGCGTTATTCGAAATATCACTCATTTGTCGGCTAGGCTCATTTTTCAGCTGTAGTTTCCTAGTATGCAGCAAAAACAACGATCCTTGAAACGATTCTGACAAGCTTATTGAAAAATTTTCCTGCGCACGCGGCCAAGCGGGACGGTACGGCGTTCATGATTCGGGATTGTTCTTAATCGCTCCTTCGCCTGCGCCGTCGACGTCATGTCTAAGATTAAAATATTCCTCACGTTACAGAACAAAAACAGGCGACTGCCCGCGGCTTGCGCACAGCGTTCCGGAGAGCAGCCGAAAGAGCGAAACAACTATGACAGCGAACCAATCCCAGAGCGCACTTTCTCCCCATTCCAGCCGAATCGGTATTGAAGAGGTTCCGAAGCTTTCTCAGTTTGTGAAACGGTCCCTTCAGGCGTTGTTTTCGGACGCCGAGAGCGCAGAAGCAGCAGAATTCCTAAAGCAGCTGACGTTAGAGACGTGGAATAAAGAAAAGATGTACGAGCGGCTAGCCTCAGCGGATACGCCCGAGACGCTCGCAAGCGGAGTACGCAGGCTTCGCCGTGAGGTGCTTCTGACGCTGGCGGCTAAGGATATGACAGGAGCTGCCGACTTCGAGGAGGTGGTTTCTGCGATGACGGCTCTCGCTGAAGCGGTGGTGGATCGAACCGTGAGTGTGCATGCGAAAGAGCTCGCAAAGCGATTCGGTGTACCTCATTCTCCGTTAGGTGTTCCGCAGGATCTTCTGGTTGTCGGCATGGGCAAGCTCGGAGGGGCTGAACTCAATGTTTCCAGCGATATCGATCTCATTTTCTTTTATGACGAAGACGGAGAGTGCCGAGCGACCGAGCAGTTCCCTTCGGCCCGCAAAATCATCAGCAATAAAGAATTCTATGAGCGGCTGGCAAAAAAGATCATTCCGGCGATCTCCGAACTCACTTGGGAAGGTTTTGCGTTTCGGGTGGACATGAGACTGAGACCGAACGGAGACTCCGGTCCGATCGTCGGCTCAAGCGAGATGCTGGAAGAGTACCTGATGATGCAGGGCAGGGAGTGGGAACGGTTTGCGTGGCTCAAGGGCCGCATTGTAAACGGTCCGGTGTTTGCGTCTCAGGAAGAATTTGATATCCAGAAAAAAAATCTCTGGGACATCGTGCGTCCGTTTGTTTACCGCAAATATTTGGATTTCGGCGCGATCAGCTCTCTTACGGATCTGCATGCGAAAATCCGTCTGGCCGCGCAAAAGCGGGAAGCGTCCGCGCTTACCGAAGGCAGAAATATCAAGCTTGGCCGCGGCGGGATTCGTGAAATTGAATTTATCGCGCAGACCTTTCAGGTGATCCGCGGCGGAAGAAATCCGTTTCTGAGAGAACGATCAACGCTGAAAGCGCTTTCTGCGCTCGCCTCTGAAGGCGTACTCGCGCCGGAAAAAGCAAAGCGGCTATCAGAAATCTATGTCTTTCTGCGCAATGTGGAGCATGCGCTGCAGTACGAGAACGATCAGCAGACGCAGCTTCTCCCGGAGGATGAGGCGCAGCAGGCCAAAATCGCCCGCATGCTCGGGCTAAAGCGCGGGGAGCTTTTGTCCTGCCTGAGCGAAAGTTCGGAGTACGTCGCCGCGCGTTTTGATGAAATCTTTCAGACCAAGGCCGAAGCGGTGTCCGAGGATTGGCCGCTCGGCTGGGAGTCCGGTTCCGTACAGGTGCTTCCCGCGGTGGCGGATCTTCTGCGAAGGAAAGGTTTTGCCGACTGCGAGGGACTCGCAGGCGCGGTTCTTAACCTGATGTCTCTGAGGCCGCTTCGCCTGATCAACGCGGGCGCAAGAGATCGAATGATTCTTCTTGTGAAAAAGACGTTGGACAAGCTCGGCGCGCTCGAGCTTAAGGAGGATGCGCTCATTAGTAAAGATCTTCTGCTTGAGCGCTACCTGCACTTTTTGGAAGTTATCGCGGGGCGCCCGACTTATGTCTCGCTTCTGCTTCAGTATCCGTCCGCGGCCGAGCGCCTGATCCATGTGCTTGGCGCCGGCAAGTGGGCAGCCGAGTATCTGAATCGCCATCCGCTGCTGCTTGATGAGCTTTGGGATGAGCGCCTCAGCCAGATTGACGACTACACACCGGTGGATTTCTCAGGCTATATCGAGAGAACCCGAGCGCGCCTTGCCGATATTGAAGAGGACGATCAGGAGACGCGGATGAATTTGATCCGCGAAGTGCATCATGCGCGGCTTTTCCGCTTGTTTCTCGCTGACTTGGCCGGCCGCCTGACCGTCGAGCGCCTGGCCGACCAGCTCTCAGCTCTGGCAGACGCGACGCTGGAACTTGCGATGGAAGAGAGCTGGAAGACCGTTCCGGGGCGCCATCTGGAGCGGCCGAATTTCGCGGTCATCGCCTATGGCAAACTCGGCGGCAAAGAGCTCGCTTATGCGAGCGATTTGGACTTGGTGTTCATTTACGAAGACGACGCGCCGGAGGCGGAAAAGATTTACGTTCGCTTTGCGCGCCGCCTGATTAATTGGCTTACTGTCACGACGAGCTCGGGCACGCTCTTTGATGTGGATCTGCGGCTGCGTCCGAACGGTGAATCCGGAATGCTGGTGAGCAGCCTTGAAAGCTTTAAAAAGTATGAGCGCAATGACGATGGTACAGGCGCTTGGCTTTGGGAGCATCAGGCGCTCACGAGAGCGCGCTTCAGTGCGGGAGATCCCGCGATCGGCGCAGAATTTGAAAAGCTGCGCGAAGAGATTCTGAGACGCGACAGAGATCCCTCCGTTACGGCCGAAGAAGTGCTGAAGATGCGCGAGCGCATGCATGAGGGACACGTCAATAAGACGGATCTTTTTGATCTGAAGCATGATGCGGGCGGCATGGTGGATGTTGAATTTATTGTTCAGTATCTGGTGCTTCGATATGCGGCCGAGTATCCGCAGCTCGTCAACAACTTCGGAAATATCAAACTGCTGGAAATGAGCGCTGAGGCAGGCCTCATTCCTAAGGAAGACGCTCTTGAAACCGTTAAGATTTATCGACGCTATCGAAAGGTGCAGCATGAATTCCGTCTGAATTCGCCGAGCCTTCCGGTACGGCGCCCCGCTCAGGAGTACGAGCAGGACGTTGAACGCGTGAAATCTCTTTGGCAAACGGTATTTGGAGATCGGGCCGCATCTGAGATAAGCGGCACGACAGAAGGTTAATGAGTCTTATTGAATCGGAATACAGAGCTCCATGGTGGCTGCCGGGAGGGCATCTGCAGACCATTGTGCCCGCGGAGTTTATGCCGTCCCCTAAAGTCGATTATCGGCGGGAAATATGGGATACGCCCGACGGAGATATCATCGCGGTGGATTTTTCCACACCGGAGCCTGCGGATATCGCCGCGCCTGTCATGGTGCACTTTCACGGACTTGAAGGCTCGTCTCAGAGCCATTACGCCCGAAAACTGATGGCGAAATGCGCAGCTGAAGGCGTCAGAGGCATGGTGGTCCACTATCGCGGCTGCGGCGGAATCAATAACCGAAAGCCGAGGGCGTACTTTGCGGGCGACGCCTGCGAACTCGACTGGATCTTTGCAAGAATCAAAGAGCGCTATCCGCTGTCTCGGATTTACTCTATGGCGGTTTCTCTCGGCGCAAATAATCTGCTTTTCTGGGCGGGAACCCGCGGCTCAAAAGCGGCCTCATATGTCGATCGAATGGTCGCGGTTTGCTCGCCCCTGGATTTGGTTCGCTCAAGTGAGGTCATTTCCAAGGGCTTCAGTCGGGTGTACGAACTCAATTTTGTGATCACGCTTAAACAGAAGGCGCTTCAGAAGGCGAAGGAGTATCCGGAGCTCTTTGACGCCGAACGCATCAGAAAAGTTAAACGGCTGAACGAGTACGACGATGTGGTTACCGCGCCGATGCACGGCTTCAAGAACGCACTGGATTACTGGACGAAATGCTCGAGTCTGCCGGTTCTGTCCTCAGTGACGATTCCGACGTTATTGCTGAACGCGCGCAACGATCCGATTGTCGGCTACGAAATCTTACCGAAAGTTTGCGATGTGCCCGCCTGTATGGCATTAGAATATCCGGACACTGGAGGTCACTGCGGTTTTCCGCAGCGGAAATATGAAGGCAGCTTCGGATATCTTTCGAAACGCACCTTCGATTTCTGTTTCAACGACCGTTAATTAACTTTATTTCCCCCGATCTGTGATGTCGGAAAGGAGAAAATATGCCGCTTCGCGTTTCAAAGAATTATTCCCTCGGACTGCTTTACTTCGTTCTTTTCATTTTGACGATTCCGGTCATGAACTGGGTCGTGATGAATGTCGGAACCGTCTGCACTCCGGACGGCCCGTGCCTTATTCCGGTTGCTCCGGGACTGATGGCGCCGAGCGGCGTTTTAATGGCGGGCATCGCGCTCGTTCTTCGTGACGGTCTTCAATCCAAACTCGGCGTTCGCTGGTCGCTCTACGCGATTATTCTCGGCGCCGGTCTTTCCGCGTTTTTTGCCGAGCCTTCACTTGTGATCGCCTCTGTCATGGCTTTCTTCTTTTCCGAGCTTGCCGACCTCGTGGTCTACACGCCGATGAGAAAGCGTTATCCGGCTTGGGCTATTATGGTAAGCGGCCTGGTCGGCTCTTTTGTCGACAGTGCGATCTTCCTTTCGCTTGCCTTCGGATCCATAGAATTTATTTTCGGACAGGTTCTCGGCAAGTTCTGGATGTCGCTCGCCGTCGCGCTTCTGATCGGCTTTATGCACTATCGCCGCAGCCGCGCTTCCGATCATCATCAGGAACTGCTTAACTAATACGCTATCGTGAATAAGACAAAAACTGCCGTTCTGCTCATTAACCTCGGTTCTCCGAGTGCTCCGACCGCTCAGGCGGTTCGCCCTTATCTGCGGCAGTTTTTATCGGATCGCCGTGTGGTTGAAGTAAATCCGATTCTCTGGAATCTGATACTGCGTCTTGCGATTCTCCCCTTTAGAAGCCCTGTCTCCGCTAAGCGCTACGAGTCCGTTTGGCTTCCCGAGGGCTCTCCTTTGATTGTGTACACCGAGCGCTTGGCGAAGAAACTTCAGAAGGCCTTTGATGAGGAAGGCAGCGCGGTCAAAGTCGCTTTTGCCATGCGTTATGGAGAGCCGGATCAGGATCGCATCTTCCGAGAGCTGCATGAGAAAGAGGGTTTTGACAATATTGTTGTTCTTCCGCTTTATCCGCAGTATTCCGCGACGACGACCGCTTCTGTCGCCGATATCCTCGGCGCGTCTCTTGCCAAAATGAGAAGCCAGCCGCACTGGCATCTGATTCGTGATTATCACGACAATCCCGAGTATGCGCGCGCGATCGCCGCTTCAATTAAAGCGCATTGGAAAACGAAGGGTGAGCTTGGAGAAAAGGATCGCCTCGTTCTTTCTTTTCACGGGATGCCGAAGCGTTACTGCGATTTAGGCGACCCTTATGACCGTCAGGTCAGAAAATCGGCTCAGATGATTATTGATGAGCTCGGTATTGCGCCGGAAGAAGCGGTCATCGCCTATCAGTCCCGATTCGGCAAAGAAGAGTGGCTTCAGCCGTATCTGACGCCGCAGCTTGAGCGTCTGGCTGCGGAAGGCGTTGAGCGGGTTGACATCCTCTGTCCGGGATTTTCCATTGACTGTCTGGAGACTTTGGAAGAGGTTTCAGACGAAGCTCGTCAGACGTTTTTATCCAAGGGTGGTAAAGAATATAACTACATCGAATGTCTTAACGATTCCTCGGATGCGGTATCACTCATTAAAAATCTTGTATCCAAACATCTCTAAAACCTGAATTTAGGTGGGTAGAAAACAGCGGTCGAATTGAATTTTCGGCCGTTTTTGCTTTTCCGGGCAACATACTTAAATCGGGGCATTCTTATTCACGTTTCTACCTATATTTTTCATAATGCTCGACAGAGAGGTTGAAAAAAGGTCGTGCGACCTCATATCAATCAATAAGGGGCGCAGAACGGCAAAGCGCTCTGATTCTCGAAAAGATAAGGAAAGCTTGATGCAAGAGAATGATTTGAAAAAGGAAATGAATCTCGGTGAAGACGCCGAGGTTCAGACAGCACAGGAGGAGACGCCGGAATTGCCGGATCAGAGTCTCTCGGATGAACTCGCAAAAGCCCAGGCGAAGGCCAATGAAAATTATGACCTTTATGTCAGAGCCGTCGCGGAAGCCGAAAATGTGCGTCGCCGTTCAGCCGAAGATGTGGCCAAAGCTCGCAAGTTCGGTATTGAGAAATTTGCAGAAGCTATGCTGCCCGTGGTCGACAGCATGGAAAAGGCGCTTGAAGCGTCAGCAAATGAAAGCGGCCCTCTCAAAGAGGGTCTGGAGATTACCTACCGTCAGCTGCTCAGCGCACTTGAACACAACGGAATGAAATGCGAGAACCCTGTGGGCCTCAAATTTGATCCGAATTCAATGCAGGCGATCACTATGGTGAATGATCCCTCGGTCCAGCCCGGATGTGTCGCTCAGGTATTCCAGCGCGGCTGGAAAATTGCCGATCGGGTTCTTCGTCCGGCAATGGTTGCGGTAGCTCAGTAGCCGGGCCTTGTTTTTTCAAGAATCGACTCAATATACATACTTAACAGCATGGCGGAATGATCCGCTTGCAAGAGAGGAAAATTTAAAATGGCAAAAATCATTGGTATTGACCTTGGAACAACAAACTCCGCGGTTGCGGTCGTTGAAGGCGACAAGGTTCGAGTAATTGAAAACAGCGAAGGCGCCCGCACAACTCCTTCCGTCGTCGCTTACCTTGAAAAAGAAGTTCTTGTCGGCGCTCCGGCAAAACGTCAGGCTGTGACCAACCCGGCCAACACGCTTTTCGCGATCAAACGTCTGATCGGCCGCCGCTATGACGATAAGGAAGTCCAGAAGGACATTTCCCTGATGCCGTACAAGATTATTAAGGCCGCTAACGGTGACGCCTGGGTTCAGGTTCTCGGCGACAAAGACCTCGCTCCGCAGCAGGTTTCCGCTGAAATTCTCCGCAAGATGAAGAAGACCGCTGAAGATTATCTCGGCGAAGAAGTCAAAGAAGCGGTTATTACAGTTCCTGCTTACTTCAATGACTCTCAGCGTCAGGCTACTAAGGACGCCGGCAAGATCGCAGGTTTGGACGTTCGCCGTATCATTAACGAACCGACTGCAGCTGCTCTGGCTTTCGGCCTTGACAAAGGCGGCAAAGGCGACCGAAAGATCGCTGTGTATGACCTCGGCGGCGGCACATTCGATATCTCCATCATCGACCTGGCTGACGTAGACGGTGAAAAACAGTTCGAAGTACTCTCCACCAACGGCGATACATTCCTTGGCGGCGAAGACTTTGACCAGAGAATCGTTGACTACATCATCAAAGAATTCAGGAAGGATACCGGTATTGATCTGAGCACCGACATTTTGGCTCTGCAGCGTCTGAAGGACGCCGCTGAAAAGGCCAAGATCGAACTGTCGAGCCGTCAGGAAACCGAAATCAACCTTCCTTACATCACAGCCGACGCTACCGGTCCGAAACACCTGAATATCACTCTGACTCGCTCTAAGCTCGAAAGCTTGGTTGAAGATCTGATTGAAAGAACCATCGAACCGTGCCGCAAGGCTCTGAAGGACGCAAACGCCACAACTTCCGATATTTCCGACGTTATTCTCGTTGGCGGCCAGACACGTATGCCGGCTGTTCAGGAAGCTGTAAAGAAGTTCTTCGGCAAGGATCCTCGCAAGGACGTTAACCCGGATGAAGCTGTCGCTATGGGCGCTGCGATTCAGGGTGCTGTTCTCTCGGGCGACCGCAGCGACGTTCTTCTGCTCGACGTCACACCGCTTACCCTCGGTATCGAAACTCTGGGCGGCGTGATGACTCCGATGATCAAACGCAACACAACGATCCCGACAAAACACTCTCAGGTGTTCTCTACAGCTGAAGACAATCAGCCTGCTGTGACCATTAAGGTTTACCAGGGTGAACGTGAAATGGCTGCAGACAACAAGTTGCTCGGTGAATTCAACCTTGAAGGCATCGCTCCGGCTCCGAGAGGACTGCCGCAGATCGAAGTGACATTCGATATTGACGCTAACGGTATTCTCCACGTTTCCGCTAAGGATAAGAACACCGGCAAAGAAAACCAGATCACCATTAAGGCGAACTCCGGTCTGACCGACGCTGACGTGGAAAGAATGGTTGCCGATGCTGAAGCCAACAAGGAAGAAGACCGCCGCCGCGCTGAACTGGCTCAGGCCCGCAACGCTGCCGACACCAGCATCCATCAGGTTCAGAAGACTCTGAAGGATCTGGGAGACAAGGTTGACGGTTCTGACCGCGCTGCCTGCGAATCCGCGATTAAAGACCTTGAGGACGCTCTGAAGGGCGAAGACAAGGATCTGATCACAAAACGCACAGACGCTCTGATGACCGCTGCCCAGAAGATTGGTGAAAAACTCAATCAGCAGCAGGCTCAGCCGGGCGCACAGCAGCAGGGTGCTCAGCAGTCTCAGAAGAAAGATGACGACGTCGTCGATGCTGACTTCAAAGAAGTCTAATCAGTCATCTGACGCTGATCAGTAAAAGAGCGTTAAGCTTTGACACAAAAATAGGGTCGCCTTTGAAAAAGGGCGGCCCTATTGAATAATTGATTTATTAAACTCTAGGGTTATCACTAGATTCACGAAACAACGAAAAGTATGGCTGAAGAGGAACTTGATTACTACGAGGTTCTTGGCGTAGAGCGGACTGCAACTCAGGAAGAGATTAAGAAGGGCTATCGCCGTATGGCGATGAAGTACCACCCTGACCGCAATAAGGGAGACAAGAGCGCTGAAGAAAAATTCAAGCAGGTTGGAGAAGCATATTCCGTACTCGGAGACGAGCAGAAGCGCGCTGCCTACGATCGCTATGGCCGTTCAGCCTTTGAGTCCGGCGGTGCCGGCGGATTTGGCGGAGGGTTCGGCTCCTTCGATCCGTCGCAGTTTGGTGAATTCAGTGATATTTTCGCGGAGATTTTCGGTGCTCGCGCGGGCGGCAGAGCCGGCGGCAACAAGCAGATGTTCCGAGGTGAGGATCTGGTTTATGACCTGGATATCACGCTTGAGCAGGCCTCCGAAGGTCTCAAGACAAAGATCAAGGTTCCCTCTTGGTCCAAGTGCGAAGCATGCGAGGGGACCGGAGCGGAAAAGGGCACGCATCCTGAAACCTGCCCGACCTGCCACGGAAGCGGCTTTGTTCGCGCCGGTCAGGGCTTCTTCCAGATTCAGCAGACTTGCCCGCGCTGTCACGGCACCGGCAAGATTATTCGCCACCCCTGCAAGGTTTGCGGGGGCACCGGTATGAAAGAAGAGAGAAAGGAAATTGAAATTTCGATTCCTGCAGGTGTGGACGACGGCAACCGTATGCGCATTTCCGGCCGCGGCGCGCCCGGACAGAACGGCGGCCCCGCTGGCGACCTTTATGTCCGCATCCATGTGAAGAGACACGATCTCTTTGAACGTGACGGACAGGACCTGCACATCGAGATGCCGATGAGCTTCACGATGGCGGCTTTGGGCGGCGAGCTTGAAGTGCCGACGCTCACCGGAAAAGTCAAACTCAGAATTCCGGAGGGCACTCAGACGGGACGCACATTCCGTCTGAAAGGACACGGCATTGTCGGCCTGCGTACCACAGACAAGGGCGACTTGTACGTGCACACCAATGTCGAAGTTCCGGTCAATATGACGGCAAAACAGAAGGAGCTGCTGCAGCAGTTTGAAGAATCATTGCTTGGCAGCAAGCGAAGCCATCATGCGCCGGAGAAACAGGGTTTCTTCGATAAACTCGGCAAACTCTTTCAATAAACGCTAGTGTTTCGGCTCTCTTAGGAGAGCCTTTTTTCTTATGTGCACTGATCAAAAACCGCTCTTGAAGGTCCTATATCAGGACGACTGCCTTGCGGTTGTCTCAAAGCCGGAGAAGCTGCTGACGCATCGCACGGAGATCGCCAACGGAGACCAATATTTCGCGCTGCAGCTTGCGCGGGATTTGTTTGGGAAACGGGTCTGGCCGCTCTACCGACTGGATCGGGGCACTTCCGGCGCCTTGATGTTCGCCTTTGATCCGCAGACTGTTTCAGCGCTCGCTCAGCAGACGCATGAGACGTTTCAGAAGCAGTATTTTGCGATTGTGCGAGGCACTTCCGAAAAAACAATGCTGATTGATCACGCGCTGAAGCCGCCCGTGGACCCGTATCTTCGTGTTCAGAAAACTGAAGCGCAGGAGGCGAAGACGCTTTTGACAACGCTTGCGAGCGCAGAAGTCCCGGTTTCAAGCGGCAAATACGAAACCACGCGGCTTTCATTGGTGAAACTTGAACTTTTGACCGGGCGGCGACATCAGATTCGACGTCATATGAAATTTATTGCGCATCCGATTATCGGTGATGCGACATACGGTAAAGGTCCTCTGAATCGCGCTCTTGCAGAGTATTTCGGAAGGGATCGACTGTATCTTCACTGCTGCGGGATTTCATTTCTGCACCCGCGGACCGGAACGCGTGTCAGCATTACCGATCGTCTTGACGGAGACTTTGCTGAAACGGTAAAACAGCTTAGGTGGGTAAACTACATTTAAACCATACTTAAAAATCTTTCTTCTTTATATTTATATTGACTCGTTTGATAGAATATTCGGCTGTTTTGAGATAACTCTGAGAGATTCTTTAATTTAACCGATAACAGTCGGATTTGAGCGAAGAAATGAGAATTAATCCCTATTTAGATATAAAAATAGGGAAATATTCTATTTTCGACGTTTGATTCGTTATACTGAATGAGCGATAGGGAGAATGATTTTATGAAACACAAGAAGGTAGTAACCGCCGTTCTGGTCAGCTCGCTTGCAGCCGTGACCCTGACATTTGCCGGCTTGTCCGAAGCTCGTTCTCTTCAGGAAATTAAAGCGTCGGGCGAACTGCGTGTCGGTTCAACCGGCGATTACAAACCGATGAGCTACCTCAACAAAGAAACCGGAAAATATGAAGGCTTTGACGCCGAGATGGCAGATTCTCTTGCCAAGTACCTTGGCGTGAAACTGGTCTATGTTCCGACAAGCTGGCGTACGCTGCAGGATGATACTCAGGCCGACAAATTTGACGTCGCGATGAGCGGTATTACTGTGACAGACGCGCGAAAGAAAGTCATGACTATGTCCGACGGTTATCTGACGTTTGGCAAGACAGTGCTTGTCACCAAGACGAAAGCCGACAAGATTCGCGGTCTGGATGACATCAATAAGCCGACGGTTCGCGTGATGTACAACCCAGGCGGAACGAATGAGAAGTTCGCCAAAGAAATGACACCGAAGGCCGAACTCATTATGTATGAGCATAATGCGGAGATTCCAGGCCTGGTCGGCGAAGGCAAAGCCGACGTCATGATTACCGAGACGATGGAAGCTCGTCGCTATGTCAAAGATAATCCCAAGCTTGCCGCACCTCTGGTTGACAAACCCTTTACCGAGAACCACTTCGGCGTTCTGATGAAACAGGGTTATCCGCACCTGGAAGCCAGCGTTAACGACTGGATGAAGAAGATCAAAGCAGACGGAACCATGGACAACTGGGAAAACAAGTACATCAAGTAAACTGCTTTGATTCATAAGCAAAAGGCGCCGAATCGGCGCCTTTTGCGTTAGTTCTTATTGACGTCTCTTTGAATTCTTGGCAACAAACCAGGTAAAGAAGACCGGGATGAAGATTGTCGCGATAAAGGTGGCCGCAATCATGCCGCCCAATACGCCGGTACCCATGGACTGACGGGCGGCAGCGCCCGCGCCTGTCGCCGTGGCAAGCGGAATCACGCCGAGAATGAAGGCGAGCGACGTCATCACAATCGGGCGTAAACGCAGCTTGGCGGCTTCCAGAGCTGCGTCTTTAAGCGCCAGACCTTCCTCAAGCTTCTGAGCCGCAAATTCCACAATCAGAATGGCGTTCTTCGCGGTCAGACCGACAAGGACCAGCAGACCGATCTGGAAGTAAATGTCGTTGGTGAATCCTCGGAAATAAATCGCGATTAAGGCGCCGAGAATAGCGTAAGGCACCGCAAGCACGACTGCGATCGGCAGCGACCAGCGTTCAAACTGCGCGGCAAGAATCAGGAACACGATAATCAGACCGAATGCAAAGGCGTAGGCCGATGTGGTACCGATGCGTTTTTCGTGGAAGGCCTGACCGGTCCAGTCGACGTAGTAGCCGTCCGGAAGTTCCTCCGCGCTTTGTTCAACCGCGCGGATCATGTCGCCCGTCGAATAGCCGTGCGCCGCGTTCGCGGTCATAGAGGCGGCAAGGAAGCCGTTTTCTCGTTTCAGAGACTCAGGTCCGGAAATACGGGTAATGTGGGTCAGAGAGGAGAGCGGCACCATTTTTCCGGAGTCGGAGCGAACATAGAGTTCACCGATGGATTCGGGTGTCATGCGGAACTGATCGTCCGCCTGAATAATGACTCGGAAAATCTTGCCGATACGCGTGAAGTCATTCACGTATTTACTGCCCATGAAGTATCCGATCGTGTTGTAGACGTCGGAAATCGCAACGCCCATGGCAAGTGCTTTGGCTTCGTCAACCGTGAGATAAAGCTGAGGCGCGTCTGCCTGGAACATGGCTCGGCTTGAAGAAATCTCCGGCAGGATTTCAAGCTTTTCCTTGAACTCCTGAGAGACCTGCTGCAGCTGGATCGGATCGTCCGATTCGCGGGACTGGATGTAAAAATCCAAGCCGCCCGAACGTCCTAAACCGCGGATCGGAGGCGGATTGACCGACTGACCGACAAGGTCGGTTCTCTTGTTGAGCAGTTTCTGGATTTTCTGTCGAACCTCTTCTGCAGTCTCGGTGCGCTCTTCCCAAGGCTTGAGCTGTACAACCATGGAAGCCGCGTTGGACTTGGTGTCGTTTGCGACCGTGTCATTGGCGACCAGAGCGGTTACGTTATCGACAGACTCCAGATCTCGAATTTCTTTATTTAACTCCGTAACCGCTTTGCCGGTGCGGACCAAAGAAGAGCCTTCGGGCAGCTGCATGGAAACACGAAGCAGACCTTGGTCTTCGCGCGGAACAAATGAGGTCGGGATAATATCCATGAGTTTCCAGCATCCCACAAGAACGACAGCCAGAAGTACTGCGGTAATCCAGCGGTTGTTCAGATTAAAGTGCACGCCCCGGATGAAGAATTCCCGGAAATGATCAAACCCAAGATTAAACAGCTTGAAGACCGCCATCTTCTTTTCATTCTTGCGCAGCAGAATGGCACAGAGGGCGGGAGTCAGCGTCAGGGCGACAAAGCCCGAAAGAATAACCGAGATACCGATGGTGACTGCAAACTGACGATAAAGTTCGCCCGCGATGCCGCCGAGGAAGGCGACCGGCGTAAATACCGTCGTCAGCACGAGTACGATTGCGATCAGCGCGCTGCCGACTTCTTTCATGGCTTTCTGAGACGCTTCATACGGATCAAGATCATCGTCTGACATGATTCGTTCGATGTTTTCAAGTACCACAATCGCATCGTCGACGACGATACCGATGGCGAGCGTCATTGCAAACAACGTCAGGGTATTGATCGAGAAGTTCAGAACCCAGAGACCCGCCATTGTGCCGATCAGCGATACGGGAACTGCCAGCATCGGAATGAGTGTCGCGCGCCAGCTCTGCAGGAAAACAAACACGACGATGAGCACCAGGAGTCCCGCCTCAAAGAGTGTATGAAGGACTTCATTCAGCGCGGCTTCAACAAATCGTGAGTTGTCGTCTGTGATGACATAGGCCAGGTCATCCGGAAAGTGCTGAGAGAGTTCGGTCAGACGTTTTTTTACATCAATCGCGGTCTGCATGGCGTTGGCGCCGGACTGCAGATAAACCGCGAATGTGATTGAAGGTCTTTCGTTCAGCTGGTTGTACGCTTCATAGCTGCGGTTGCCGACTTCCACGCGCGCAATATCTCGGATGCGTACGATACCGTCAGCGCCCTTGGATCGAACGGTAATATTGCCGAACTCGTCCGGTGTGAGAAGTTGTCCCTTGGTGCGGATGGTATAGACGAGCTGCTGTTCTTCAGGGGTCGGCGCAACACCGACTTTACCAGTCGCATACTGGTAGTTCTGTTCCTCAATCGCCTTTCTGACGTCGATTGCTGTGACGCCGAGTTTGGCCATTTTCTTCGGGTCAAGCCAGATACGCATCGCGCTCTGCGAGTTGCCGAAGACTTCCGCGTCTCCGACACCGTGCACGCGTTTAATCGCGTCAATAACGTTCTGATTGACGTAGTCGGCCAGCTGAATCGGTTTATATTTGCCGTTCGGAGAGTAAAACGGCACCAGCATCAGTGTCTCTTCGCTTCGTTTGCGAACGTTGACGCCGTTCTGACGAACCGAGTCGGGAAGCCTGCGTTCAGCGGACCGAACTCGGTTGTTGATTTCAAGCATCGCATCGTTCGGGTTGGTCCCCACTTCGAACGTGCAGGTAATGCGGACCATACCGTTGGAGCGGATGGCGGTTTCATAGTAGAGCAACCCGTCAATACCGGAGAGCTGATCTTCGATCGGAGCCGCGACCGTCTTTGCCAGAGTTTCGGCATCCGCGCCCTCATAAGAGGCGGTCACGAAAACAGTCGGCGGAGTAATTTCCGGATACTGCGAAATCGGAAGTGCACGCCAGGCTAAAAGACCCGCGATGACGATAAGGATGGATAAGACCGAAGCGAAGATGGGACGTTTGATACAAAATTGCGAAAGCATGAACTTCTCTCCGAGGGATTTTGAACGCGGGTTTTATTTTTTCTGAGCCGCTTCTTTTTTATTGACGGCGGCTTTATCTCGAAGTTTCTGTATCTGGTCAATAATTACTTCGTCTCCGTCATTCAGGCCGGATGTGATAATCCAGTCAGTACCCTGCCAGCGGCCAACCGTAACCGGTCTCTGACGCGCTTTTCCGTCACTGTAGACATAAACGCTGTAGGTGCCGTCCGAAAGCTGTCGAACCGCGCTCTGAGGAACGAGAAAGACGCCGTCCTGTTCACCGAGCGTGAGATGAACTGTGACGTATTGTCCCGGAAGTAAACCGCTGCTTTGCGGAATCACAGCGCTTAGAGAACGCGCACCGGTTTCCGGGTCGATCTGCGTGGCGGTGAATTCAATAACGGCCGGTGTCTCCTGCCCGTTTCTGTCATCAACGACAGAAACCGGAGAATAATCATTCACGGAGTATCCGTGCAGATCGTTGTCACTCAGAGAGAATCGAACTTTAAGCAAATTGTCCTGTGTGATATCGGTAAGCGCAGTGGAGTTAGCGCTTACTAACGCACCCGGATTCACTAAGGCTCGGCCTGCAATACCGTCGACAGGGGCCTTAACCTCTGTATATCCAAGCGTGATTTCCGCCTCTCTTTGTTTGGCCTGAGCCGCCTGCAGATTCGCTTTGCACAAAGCGAGTTCGCTGACAGCGTCGGTATATTCCTTCTCGCTGACCGCTTCCGATTTATGCAGCTTGGTGTAGCGGGCGGCTTCTCGAGAAGCCTTTGCTAGACTGACCTCAGCCTGAGCAACCGCGGCTTTTGCGCTTTGCAGCGCGGCATCAAAGGGTGCCGGATCAATCGTGAAGAGTTTGTCGCCTTTTTTTACGAGCGCGCCTTCCGTATAGTCTCTGGAAATAATCGGCCCGGTTACCTGAGGATAAACAATCACGGCCTGCTGACCTTCCGTCTGGCCGAAAAGATCGACGACATAGGGCTGGCTGCCTGAGACTGCCGTGAGCGTGGTCACGGTCAGCTGAGTCTGCTTAGGGGCACTCGCTTTTTTTTCTCCGCAGCCGCCGAGCGCGAACAGAACGGCTAGGGAACAAAGAATGATTGAGGTCGGCTTGAGAAAATGCATTTTTTATTTCGGATCCATCCTGATAGTTTAAAGATAACCGAAAGCCGTAGAACTTTGTACTGAAGCTCTCGGGATATCCCCAACAACATTCTGAAATATAAACATTATTTTTCAAAAAAATCGCTTATTCGACGACGTCGGCGTGGCGGATCTGTCCCGTCAGGCGGCTGAGAATCCAGAAAGCGATGGAGACGGCGGTGCAGATTGCAAGAGAGACGGACATTTTCACGAGTGAGCCGAAGAGCAGCGGAGCGATCAGACCTGAGATCACGGCAAAGACGACCGTCTGGCAGAACGCTACGAGCGAGCTTGCCAGACCAAGGGTCTTGGGACGCATGCTGAGTGACATGATCGTCATGCCCGGACGGGCAATGGACATGCCGAAAATGCACAGCGTGACTGGGAAGAACATGTAAGGTACGCCCAAATAGTCGTCCAGCCAAATCGAACAGGCCAGGTCGGCAGCTGCGCCGATGGTCATAAAGGTCAGACCGAGATTGACAATCAGGGGCGTCGAGAATTTACGCGCGAGTCGGCCCGAAAGCCAGCTGCCGAAAACCGTACCGGAAATCATTGGGATGAACAGCCAGCCGAACTGCGTGACCGGCATGCCGAGGATTTTGACAATGATGTTGCTTGCGCAGGCGATATAGGTTGCCTGACCGCCAAAGGAAAGTCCGGTGCTGAAAGCGGCAAACATGAAGGACTTGTCTTTTAACGTATCCCGATACTGTTCGGCAAGATTTTTGAAATTCACCGGCTGACGTTTCTCAGGCGGAAGGCTCTCAGGAAGTGCGCGCCAGGTCAGCAAGATCATAGAGGCGGCGTACAGCATTATGAACACGAAAACAAAACGCCAGCCTAAGTGGTCCGAGATAGCGCCGCCGAGAATCGGAGCGATCGCAGGCGCAAGCGAGAAAACCATCGCAATATTAGCCATGAGCTGCTGAGCGGTTGATCCGCCGTACAAGTCCCGCACGACGGCTTGTCCGATCACAATACCGGCTCCCGCGGTTAGTCCCTGCAGCCCTCGGGCAATCAGCAGACATTTGAAATTCGGCGCGCAGGCCGCAAAAAGAGACGAGCCGAAAAACAGCATGAGTCCGCCGATGATAATCGGCTTGCGGCCGAACATATCGGAGAGCGTTCCGTAGATGAGCGTCATGACCGCAAAGGTAATCAGATAGATGGAAAGCGTCTGCTGAACCAGCGCCTCCGGTGTGCCGAACTCGACTTCAATTTCCTGAAAGCTCGGCAGATAAGTGTCTGTAGCAAAAGGGCCGATCATACCGAGACCGGCCAGCGTAATAGTGACAAGCCAAATAGAGTTCTTTTTATTCATATGCGTGATTTGAGATTTATGGTGAGAATTGTAATCGTTACGGACAGGGATAAAAAAGACCCGAATAATTTCGGGTCTCTGTACTGCACGGGTTTAAATCAGCCTCTGATTAAGAAGATGCCGATGATGACCCAGAGGAGAAGGAAGATCGTGTCGATGGACATGAGAACGATCGGAGTCCAGCCGACTTCTTTCAGTTTGCCGAGCGAGGTCTTAAGGCCGAGGGCGGAAATTGAAATCAGAATAAAGAGTCTGGAGATTTCGCCCAGCGCGTTGGAAACTTTGACCGGAATAACGCCAAAGCAGTTCAAAGCGGCAAGTGCGATAAAGCCGAGCAGGAACATCGGAATATTCTTGTACCAGGGCTTTGCCTTTTCCTCTTCTTCACGGTGCTGTTTATTTGCGAAGATAAACATGAAGATAATCAGGATCGGGATCAAAAGCGCGACACGAATCATCTTCGTCAGACTCGCGATCTCAAGCGCGTCCGGTCCGATCATGGCGCCCGCACCGACCACCTGGGCGACGTCATGAATGGTGCCGCCGAGGAAAATACCCGCGTCCACATGATTGAATCCGCACCACTGGGAAATGAACGGATAAAGCACCATCGCAAGCGTTGAGAGCGCAGTCACGGTAACAACAATCGCAAGAAGCGCCTGTTCACGAAGCTGTTTTTTATCCAACGTCGCCGAAAGCGCAATCGCGGCGGAGGCGCCGCAAATCGCAGTAGCGGCAGCCGCTAAGGTACCTTCGGTAATCGGCCACTTGGAAAAGCGTGTGATAAACGCGCCGAAAAGCAGGGTGGCAAAGACGCCTCCGATAATCATACAGAGCAGCGCGGGCGAGAGAAGTCCGAGTTGGTCGGCGGTGATTTTGGCGCCGAGCAGACCGACACCCCAGCGCAAAATCGTGGTGGAGCTGAAATTGATGCCGGCAAGCGTTCTCTTATCCTCAGAAAGGAAATGAAAAGCCATACCGATCAAAAGCGCGAAAAGAACTGCAGGACCGCCGTAGTGCTCAGAGACAAACAGCGATGCAGCGCCGATGATGACGGCCATCAGGGTCCCGCGCCAACGGGTTTCCAACCAGGTTTTTAAATTTGTTTTTTCAGACATTCGCATAAATCCTTAGTCTTGCCCTCCAACCATTGCGCTGTTCTCTCGTCGAGGAAGGGAGACAAAGTGTCTCGAACAGTCTGATGGTAGGAGTTGAGCCAACGTACTTCTTCGGGTGAAAGAGCTCCGACATTGACAGCCCGGAGATCTATCGGGCAAAGGGTCAGAGTCCTGAACCTGAGGAAACGACCGAACTCATTTTCGGCGGTCAGCTCATTGGCAAGGAGGTTTTCTATGCGGATACCCCATTTTCCGGGACGGTAGAGTCCGGGCTCATCGCTCGTGACCATTCCCGGGAGCATGGCGCTGTATCTGGATATCAAGCTGTCCCCGACATTGATTCTCGGATAACTAATCCTTTGCGGTCCCTCGTGTACATTAAGGAAAAAACCTACACCGTGTCCTGTCCCATGCCCAAAATCGGCAGTATTTTGCCAAATCGGACGACGGGCGATCGCGTCAATTGCCTGTGAGGAAACGCCTTCGGGGAAAATTGTTGTTGCAAGACAAATAGTTGCACGCAAAACAGATGTGTAGTCTGCTTTCATCTGTTCGCCCGCTTCACCGACCAAAATGGTACGGGTGATATCAGTGGTTCCTTCAGCGAACTGAGCGCCCGAGTCAATCAAAAGGAAACCGCTGCCTTCGATTTTCGCACCTCTGCCCTCAGGCTGATAGTGCGGCAGAGCGGCATTGGGGCCGAATGCTGAAATCGTCTCGAAGCTGAGCGAAACAAAGCCCTCAAGCTCGCTTCGGAATTCATTTAACTTCTCAGCCGCGTCCGCTTCAGTCAGACCCTCATGGATGTGATCGTCAAGCCAGGCGTAAAAGCGCACGAGTGCAACGCCGTCTTTAATCATGGCTTTTTGAATCAGCTCAATCTCCTCGGGTGTCTTTTGGGCTTTAAGAAGTTCAATGGGATTGATATCCTCAATCACCCTGACGTGCTCCGGAAAGATTTCAAAGAGCGAAGCATTGAGTTCTTCAGGATCGGCTAAAACGGTACACGGATCAGAGTTCGAGAGAATTTTTTCGATTTCTTCAATCGCGCCCTGATAATTGCAGAGGGTTACGCCGTCCTGCTCGAGTTTTGTGCGCAGCTCCGGTTTGATTTTGTTCAGCGCGGCAAAGAGAAAGGCTTTTTGATCGCTTCCGATCAGCGCGTAGGAATAGAAGACCGGATTGCAGGGGACGTCAGAGCCTCTGAGATTAAAAACCCAAGCGATATCGTCGAGTTTGGACGTTAAAAGCCAATCGGCGTTTTTTTCTTTGAGGGCTTTTGCGGCAGCGGCAAGTTTCTGAGCGCGGTTTCTCGGAGAGACGGAGTGCTCGTAAATTTCCGTGCAGGCCGCCTGAGGCCGGTTATCCCAAATCACGGCCGCAGGATCCGAGTGCAGAATTGAAAGAAAGAGCTTCTTTTCTCTGAGTTCCGAGGATAATTTGTTCACAGCTGCTTTCGAGATGTTTTCTCCGAAGATGCCGATCACGCAGTCGCTTGCGCAGTTTTGAGCAAGCCAATCGGCGATCGCCTTTGCATAGGAGCAGTTCAGACGAACTAATTCGATTTCTGTCCCTTCGAGCTGCCTTTGCGCCTGCTCCCAATAGCGGGAGTCTGTCAAAAGCGCGCAGCGATCCGATGTGACCACAAGGGTGCCGGCGGAACCCGTAAATCCGGAGAGCCACTTGCGCAGCGCATAATGTTCGCCCACATACTCGGAAGCATGCGGGTCGGCTGTGGGAACGATCCAGCCGTTAAGCCCTAAGTTCTGAAAAAAAGAACGAAGTTTGCTGAGCCGCACGGCTGTCATGCTGTCCACTGCCGGATCCTCCTAAAACAATTAATAGACTTTGCGCATGGTCACGGTCAGCTGAGAGCCGCTTTCTTCACTATCGACTTCCTGATGACCGATACGGATGGTTTCCACTCTCCAGCCCGCGTCGCGAAGCTCGTTCATGGTCGCGACCACGTCCAGGTCGGGGCATTCAAATGAGAAACCGCCGAGCTTCATGCCGGCGGAGAACAACCCGGTTCCTTTGCAGACGGCCTGAGTTCTCAGCGGCGCGTCAATCAGAGGGTCGAGTCCATCTCTATCGGCTTTCGCTTCAAAAGGGGAGCGGTGCGACGGAGCAGAGGTACAGCCTGCGAGAATCGCCGCGGCAAGCGCCGCGGTGAGAAGAAGAATGCGTTTAACCATTTAATTTCTTATCCAAAAGACGACGGTGCATGGTTCTTAAAGCATGTTCCGTGGCCTCCCAGTCAATACACGCATCGGTCACGGACACGCCGTATTTCAGCTGACTCAGATCATCCGGAATCTTCTGATTGCCGGCAAAGAGGTTGCTTTCCAGCATAACGCCGCAAATCGCCCGGCTGCCGTTGATGACCTGTGTGATGACGTCGCGCAGCACGAAGGGCTGCAGGTCCGGATTCTTCATGCTGTTGGCGTGAGAGCAGTCGATAATGAGGCGCGATGCGACGCCCGCTTTCTTCAAAGCCTCTTCGGCAAGCATGACGCTCACCGTGTCAAAGTTCGGACGTCCGCCGCCGCCTCTGAGAACGAGGTGGCTGTAGCGATTGCCCTTAGTGCGGACGATGGAACTTCTGCCGTCTTCATAAATACCCAGGAAGAAATGGCCCTGACGACTCGCTTTGACCGCATTAATTGAGGAATCAAGCTGACCGTCGGTGCCGTTTTTAAAGCCGACCGGTGCGGAAAGCCCGCTCGCCATTTCTCTGTGCGTCTGACTTTCTGTGGTTCGCGCGCCGATAGCATACCAGCTGACCAGCTCGCCGAGGTACTGCGGACCGAACGGATCGAGCGCTTCAGTGGCGACCGGAAGACCCATTTCATTGATCTTGATCATCAGTTCGCGTGCCCGCAGCATGCCTTCGGCCATCTGGAACGAGTTGTCCATGTGCGGATCATTGATAAAGCCTTTCCATCCGGTGACGGTACGCGGCTTTTCAAAGTAGACGCGCATCACAGGCAGAATGGTTTCGGAAACATGCTCGGACAGCTTCAGAAGTCTCTCCGCATATTCGAGCGCGGCCTTCGGGTCGTGGATCGAGCACGGACCGGTAATGACAAGAAGCCGATCGTCGATATTGTCGAGAATCTTCTTAATGTCTGTTCTGCTTCTATTGACGGTTTCAGCTGCCGCCTCGGTCAAAGGAGCAAGACGCTTGATTTCTGCGGGAGAGGGCATCGGAGAAAATCCTTCAATATTGATGTCTTCTAAAGAAAATCCCGCTTGAATTTTTACTTCGTTCAGATCTGGAGTCTTCATAACCTATTGTTCGTCGATTTGTCTTTTAGCTGAACTTCAATTCTAAGAGGATAGGCACACCCTGCCCGAATTCTGAAGAAGGAATTGTTAAATTTGCTGTTTTCCTGACTTTCTCGGAGCGGACCTGCGAGAATTCTTTGCGGGACGACGCTTCTGGGACGCACGCTTAATCGCTTTTTTCTTGGGCGGCTCCTGCTGAGGTTCGTTCTCTTTCGAGTAGTCCATTCCGGGAAAATCGGTCAGGCGAAGCGGCTTCTTAATGAATTTCTCGATCGCTTTAAGGCGGTCAAGCTCTTCGGAGGACACAAGAGAGAAAGCCTGTCCGCTTTCTCCCGCGCGTCCGGTTCGGCCGATTCTGTGGACATAGTCTTCTGCCTGCTGAGGCAGCTCATAATTTACAACCTGAGGCAGCTTTTCAATATCGAGACCTCTGGCAGCGATATCGGTCGCGACCAGAATCGGCAGTTCGTGATTCTTGAATTCTTTCAGCGCGGTGGTTCTTGCCGCCTGAGACTTATCGCCGTGAATCGCGCGCGCCTTCAGGCCGTCTTTGGTGAGCTGCCGGCAGAGTTTATCTGCGCCGTACTTCGTGCGTGTGAAAACCAGCACCTGATCCAAGCCGTTGTCGACGATCAGATCGCGGAGCGCAGTATGCTTTTCTGATTTGGGAACGCGGTAGAGCGTCTGATGAACTGAGGCGGCATCCTGATTTCTTGCGATTTCAACTGATCTCGGCTCTTTCAGGAAGTCGCCTGCGAGTTTGCGGATTTCCAGAGAGAACGTTGCGGAAAACAGCAGTGTCTGACGATCTTGCGGGAGCGCTTTGACGATTCTCTTCAGATCCGGCAGAAACCCCATGTCGAGCATGCGATCCGCTTCATCAAGAATCAGTGTATGCGTCTGAGAGAGATCTGCCATTTTCTGGCTCATCAGATCAAGGAGTCGGCCCGGGGTAGCCACGAGAAAGTCGAGCCCTTTAGCGATAGCGGCTTTCTGCGGGTTGATGCCGACCCCGCCAAAGACAACGGCCGATCGAATGTTCATGTGCGCGCCGAGCTGGTCAATCGTCTCAAGCACCTGAGCGGCAAGCTCACGAGTCGGAGTGAGAATCAGAACTCGAGCAGACTTCTTTTGATACTTTGTGGGATTTTCCGCGATATCCTGAAGAAGCGGCAGAACAAACGCGGCGGTTTTCCCGGTTCCGGTCTGAGCTGCCGCAAGAAGATCGTGTCCGTCTCGGACTAAAGGGATCGCCTTAACTTGGATCGGCGTCGGTTTTGTGAAACCGCTGTCTTCGATCGCCCGGACAATCAGCGGATGGAAATTAAATGCTTTAAATGAGTCTGACAATTGAACACCTCCAAACGCATTAGAGTGTATCGCAGCGGGAGGGGCTCAAACTGAGGGAGACCCCGAGTTCGGGTAATAAGAAAGGTATAGATTGGTAAAACTAAATAACCGAAATCAATTGGAGGTTAGGTAAATGTTTGGTATTGATACGCAAGATCTGAAAGAACTGAAGATTGTGGACGTAAAAGTCGGTACCGGCGCTGTTGCGACACCCGGTGAACTGGTTCGCGTTCACTACACCGGCTGGCTGGAAGACGGAACAAAGTTTGATTCGAGCGTCGACCGCAATCAGCCGTTTGAATTTCCGCTCGGCGCCGGATATGTGATCCAGGGCTGGGATAAGGGCGTTGACGGAATGAGAGTCGGCGGAATCCGCCGTCTGTTTATTCCGGCCCAGTACGGATACGGCTCCAGAGGCGCCGGTGATGTGATTCCGCCGAATGCGACTCTGATTTTTGAAGTTCAGCTTCTTGGCGTCAAAGACAAAGGCAAATGGCAGCTGGCAGAAGACGTGATTGAGCCGGTTTCCGCTCCGAACGTCGCTAAGTAACCATTTACTTTCAACAAAAAATCCCGGTCGCGCGCCGGGATTTTTTTGTTAGGGCCTGATGAGCTAGATTTCTTCAGCCTTAAAGATAGTGCTCGGTGTGAGGATTTCCTTCTGAGCGTCAATGAGCGGCAGATCTAAGTCATTGTCAGGCGCGGCGCTGACCAGACCGTAAAGCGTACTGACAGCGCCTTCAAGGGCCGCTTTGGCGGAATGCGTGTTGAGATAAATACCGAAAGAAGAAGCGGCGAAGACATCTCCCTGGCCGTTGGGCACGGCCTTCTGAGAGATAAACGGCGTGCGCACCGTCCAGGCTTTGTCAGCCGTGACGGCAAGCGTCTCAATGAACCCCTGCGGAACGTCCTTGGTCAGCAGGCTGGTCACAAAAACGACTTTGCATCCTTTTTCAATAAACAGATTTCTTGCCGCTTCCACTGCATCCTGACGCGAAACAACGGGGCGTCCAAGCAGAAGCTCCAATTCAAACTGGTTCGGCGTAGTGATGTCTGCAAGTCCGTTCAGGAAATGCGCTTTCATGAATTCCGGAATTCCGGGACGAACAAACACGCCCGAGTCCGTGTCGCCCATCACAGGGTCGCACAGCCATATGGCGTTCGGATTCACTCGTTTGATCTCTTCGGCTAAATGAAGGACAACTTTGCCGATGCCTGCGTCACCTAAGTAGCCCGAGAGCAGTCCTTCGCATTTTGGCAGTACGCCAAGCTCTCTGACACCTTCAATGACTTCTTCAATCATTTCGGCGGTAAACACCTGACCTCTCGTCTGAGGATGACCGGTGTGATTGGAAAATTCGACCGTGTTGATGACGATCGGTGTAAATCCTCTCAGCTGCAGAGGGAAGACTGCGGCGGAATTTCCGACAAAGCCGAAGGCGACATGGGACTGAATGGTGAGTACAAAACGCGGCATCTTGAACAACTATGGAGTAATCGAATCTATAGGAATCATATAGACAATACCTAGGTTGTTTCGCATTTTCCGTACAATTTTCCGCAAGTTAGGCAAAGACGCCTAATGCACCCAACACGCCGCCCGCGGCGATCAGAAGGATGAGCGGAAACTTTGTGCGCCACACGATCAGTGTCACGACGGCTGCCCAGCAGACGGACTTCCAGTTGGTCAGATCTCCGCTGAGGAGCAGATAGGCGGTTGCAAAGAGCAGGCCGATGGCGACGGGTGCCATGCCGGACTTGTAGGCGCGGACAAGATAACTTGTCTTGTGTTCGCGCACGTAACGTCCGGCCGCAACCGCTATCAAAGAAAAAGGAATTGCTGTTCCGCTGAGCGTGGCAAGCGCGCCGAGAGGTCCGCACGCCGCCCATCCGAGTACGCCCGCGATCAGCATATTGGGGCCGGGAAGCGACTGCCCGAAAGCGACCGTCTTGGCAAACTGCTCCGGAGTGAGCAGCGCGGCAGTGTCGACAAGGTACGAATACATACCGGGAAGTGTGGCCATGAAGCCGCCGATCGCCATTATGGAGATGAGCGCAAAGTGAATGAACAGTCCAGCAAAAAGAGAGGCGGGAATCATTTGTGATGCTCCTCGACTTTAAGGAAACGGTACCAGGCCCAAAGCGAGAGCGGAATACCGAGAATCGGCAGAATGAAAAGCATGGAGATTTTCATGACGCCGACCGTGACGAATGTCAGTACAAGGCCGAGGATCCAGACAGGCGGTGTAATGATATTTTCCCGACAGTTATAGACGAGCTTGAGCGCGGCTCCCGCGACCATTCCGGCAGCGGAAGCGGCCATGCCGACAAGCGCCTGAGAGACAAGAGGGTTGTCGGAAAACTGCTGATAAAAAACGAAGACGCTCAGCATCAGCGTGCCGGGGACTGAGACCATGCCGAGAAAAGAGGCGAGCGCGCCTTTCCAGCCGAAATTGCGGTCACCGATCTGGATGGTCAGAATCATGATGTTCGGCCCGGGAAGTACCTGCGAGACGGTCAGCAGATCCAGGAACTGCGACTGGGTGAGCCATTTTTTCTGATCCACGAGAAACTGCTGAGCGATTGCAGTTGATCCGCCGAAGGCCTGAAGCGCCATCAGCGTGAAAGAGATATAGAGGTCCCAGCAGTTTTTGGGGCGGCAGATGAGACTGTCGGGACTAATGTCGGAAGCGGACATATCAATAGGACTGTTTGGAAGAGAGCCTATTATTATGGTTCGCGCTAAACACTAAAAAAGAATTTGACGTTTAAAAATATGGGAATCCTGCGGCCTGCAGCAGCTGTACAGTTTCCATTTGAGGCAGCCCCATGATGCCGGAATAACTTCCGCAGATCTTTTCTACAAACGCGCCGGCTTTGCCCTGTATGCCGTAGGCGCCGGCTTTATCCATCGGTTCTCCGGTTGCGATGTAGGCAAGAATCTCCGCTTTTGTCAGCGGTCTGAATGTGACGTATGAGCGGGAAAGCGCTTCAAGCTTCATGTCATGCGAGACCGCGATCGCAACGGCGGTCAGCACTTCATGGGTTTTACCGCTGAACGCGGATAGAAAATCGTACGCCTGCTGCGTGTTTTCCGGCTTACCGTAAATGATGCCGTCCATGACGACGGTAGTATCGGCAGCGAGCACCGGGTGTACCGGCAGGCCGAGCCGGCTGAGTTCCTTAAAGCCCCATACAGACTTTTCCGAAGCGATTCTCTGAACGTAGTGATCCGCGCTTTCGTGTTCCAGCACATTTTCATCCACCGAGTCCGGCTGATCGCTCAGAAGCGTTTCAAAGCGATAGCCCCAGCGGGTGAGCAGCTCCTTTCTGCGGGGAGACTTGGACGCTAAATAGAAGTACGTCACGATCGTTAAGCTCGATGATAGGGATGGTTATGCAGAAGCGACCAGCTGCGGTAGAGCTGCTCGAGCAGCAGAACCCGCGCCATGGCGTGCGGAAGCGTGAGAGAAGAAAGCCGCAGCATGTATGAGCACTCGGCTTTCAGATTTGGATCGATCCCGTCAGCGCCTCCGATAATGAAAGCGATAGGGCGTCCCTGATCTCCCCATTTATTAATTTGCTGCGCAAGTTTCTGACTGGTCAGGTCGTGACCTCGCTCGTCCATGATTACGATAATCGCGTCACGCGGAATCGACGCGCGGATTCTCTCGGCTTCGGCTTCCATTACCTTAGGAATGGATTTGGTGTTTCGGTCTTCCGCCTTTACGGTTTTCAATTCAACCTTCCAGTCCGAAGGGAAGCGATGCAGATAGTCTTCGGAGGCCTCGGAAGCCCAGGCGGGCATTTTCAGGCCGACGGCGATAACGGTGATTTTCATGGTTGGACGCGATTCGGACGAAATTAAGCCTGAGCGCTTTCTTCTTCGAGGAGCTTCATGCGAACGGGATTGCCGCCCCAGAGTTCCTCCAGGTTGTAATAAGCGCGCAGCGTCGGCTGCATGATGTGAACGATGGCGCTTCCGCAGTCAACAAGCACCCATTCTCCGGTTTCAAGACCTTCGATGCCGACTGCTTCGCCGCCGTTCTCCTTCACTTCCATGAACACATGATGGCCGAGGGCGCGGGTCTGACGGTTCGAGTTGGCCGTAGCGACAATAACACGGTCAAAGAGAGCTGTCTGCTTGGAGGTGTTGAAGACCTTGATGTCCTGAGCTTTAACGTCCTCTAAAGCGTTGACAATGACTCTCTGAAGTTTGCGAATATCCATATATAAGTAGCCTTTTCTATTGACGAGGTTTCGTGTTTGTCGGGCAGAAACTGCTCGTCTTATTAATTCTGAACATAAACGAGATATTCTAAACATAGACGGTCGAACGAAACGCCGGAATTGAAACAAAAACTAAAATTCTCTGAATAATCAGACAAGTACCCGGAAATTCGCATTGATATAATTTTCAGCCTAAACACCATAGCGCTCAGACCATGTTTTTACTTTTTCCTTCGCTTTTTCTGGCGATTTATTCTATATGCAGCGGCGTTCTGCCTCTGAAAGTCTCTTGGCTGTGGAAGGCTGTGCTTTCGCTCATCATTTTGGCGATCGCTCTGAAATATCAGGCCTACTCCATCGGAGGAGGAACGTTTTTTGAGCCCTTTGTTAAGGGTAAGGCACTGCTTATTTATGAAGCGCTTTACGGCGCCTTAGTTGTTTTGACGGCTCTTCTTTTCTTCAAAGACGTTTGCTCTCTTGCACTGTGGCTCTTGAAAAAGTGGGGCGTTTCGGTCGGTTTCAGCTTTAACAACAACACGATGCTTGCTGTGCTGATGGCCGTATCGGCAGCTGCGGGCTTTTGGGGTATGTGGGAAGCGATTCGCGTTCCCGATGTAAGAGCAGTCACACTTAAAGTTAAAGGGCTGCCGGCTGCCTGGAAGGGTACAAAGATCGTTCAGCTGAGCGATCTGCACATCGGACCCGTGCAGGGTGCTGAGTGGCTGAGCGAAGTGGTGAAGAAAACCAACGCACTTCACCCAGACATGGTACTGATTACCGGAGACTTTATCGACGGAAGCGTGCCGAAAACTCTTTTTAAGCTCGAGCCTTTAAAGGAGCTGAAAACCAAGTACGGTGTTTACGCGATCCCGGGCAACCATGAATACTATTCCGGTTACGCCAACTGGATGAAAGCACTGTCTCAGCTGGGGCTGAATATGCTTCAGAATCAGAGTGCGGTTTTGAAGAAAAACGAGGCGGCTCTGATTGTGGGAGGAACGACAGACCTGGGTGCCTCCCGATTCGGATTAGAGGGGCCTGATTTGAAAAAGACGTTTGCCGGCACACCCGAGAATGCGACTAGAATTTTGCTGACGCATCAGCCGAAAACGACCAGCGGCAGCAGCGAGCGCGTGGACTTGCAGCTTTCGGGACATACGCACGGCGGGCATATTTTCTTCATGTATCCGATCCTTGCCTACTTTAATGACGGTATGGGTTCCGGCGCATACCAAAGATCCGATAAATTGGTTTACGTCAATCGCGGAACCGGCTTATGGAACGGCTTTTCAATTCGTATCGGTGTTCCCTCGGAAATCACCGGCATAACTTTGGAGTAGTTCAGTCAAATAGAACGAAGAACAGACCCGCGTCAAGCGGGGCTCTTAGTTTTCGGCGCGGTAAAGGCCGTGTTCAAGAATGTATTGGTGAATTTGAGCGCTGAGCCCGGGAATCGGCCGATCGCGGGTCATTTCATTTGCGAGGGCTCTGCGGATTTGAGTGGAAGAGTAGGCGGCCGGTTCAAATTTTGCGACGCAGATTGAACCGGACGGCTCTTCGGAGCAGGCCGCGTCACTTGGCGGAACAATGGGAAATTTATCTCCGTAGGGATTCTCGCCCAAGCTGCCGTCCCGGGTGACAACAAATAAATTGGCCAGCAAAGGAAACTTTTGCCAGAGAATCCACGTCGTGAGGTTTTTCCACTGATCGCTGCCCATGACAAAAAAGATAGGAGTTTGCTCTCCGTATTCCCGTCTGAATGAGTAGAGCGTGTCAATGCTGTAGGAAGGGCCGCCTCGGGTCAGCTCTCTTGTGTCGGCGACCAGCTGATCTCTATAAGGTTCAAGCGCGGTCTCAAGCATGCGGAGCCGGTCTTCTTCGCCTGCTCTGGCGGTTTTTTGCCAGGGACGCGTCGGAACATAGAAGAGTTTGTCGAGCGAGAGCTCACGCACGGCATCGAGTCCCATTTCAACATGGGACTCATGAATCGGATCAAAGGTACCACCGAAAATTCCGATGCGCAAAGCTATTTATCCTTGAATTCAATTTCAACAGAGAACAGCTTAAGGATTTTCTGTTTGTCGTTGAGCTCGGCGCCTAAAAAACCGTAACGAAGATTAAAACGATCCTGAGCTTTGTTCGCAAACCAGAACTTCCAGGGAGAGTCTTCCTCAGAGGCGCTCATCTGAGGAAGATTTTCTTTCTTCATTGCTGCCGCTGAAAGCGTGGTCCCGATCCGCAGGGGGCCGAAAGAGACATCCTGAAAGTTTTCCGCAAGGGCCGGACAAAGCTCACCGTCTTCTGTTACTGCTTCAGCTCGGGCTTCGGAAATCTGTCCGCGGGGGCCGACAATCAGCCAGATATTCTGTCCGATATAAACCGGTTCTTGTTCTTCGTCCGCTTTCTTTCTGCGCTTTGGTTTCGGAGCGTACGGATCGCTCTGAAGAGGAGCCGAGTAGCAGAGATAGTCCGTTCTATCGGGCAGGTGGTGCAGTTCTCCGCCGAACACTTTGGTGACAACTGAGAGCGGCGTTTGATCGAGAATGACCGGGAAATCGCCGAAGTTAATGACCGCTGCGGGATTTTCTTCGAGCGTAAATGTAGGAGAGTTAAGGCCCTCCGGGTAATTGAAGGGCCTCGGCGTGTTGTCCTGCGGATAAGGGGCGGGCAGAGGCGATGTGGTCTGCGCGAAGCAGGCCGCAGCCGAGCCCGCGATCAATGAAGCAGCAAGGGCAAACGTTGCAAATTTCATAAAGATTAGAGCGCTCTGTGTCCGATGTCTTTGCGGTACTGCATTCCGTCGAAACGGATCTTTTCCGCGGCGCTGTAGGCTTTGTCCTTAGCGCTGCGAAGCGTATCGCCGAGACCGACGACGCAGAGTACGCGGCCGCCGCTTGTCAGCAGGTTGCCGTTTTCATCGAGTTTTGTGCCCGCATGGAACGTCATGCTGTCCTCGGTCGGCGCTTCGATGCCTGTGATGACATCGCCCTTGCGCGGAGATACCGGATAGCCGTGAGAGGCAAGTACGACTCCGAGCGCGCTGCGCGGATCCCACTCGGCAATGACTTTGTCGAGCGTGCCGTTAATGCCGGCTTCAACAAGCGCCGGGAAATCGCTCTTTAAGCGCGACATGATCGGCTGTGTTTCAGGATCACCGAAACGGCAGTTGAATTCAAGCGTTTTGACTGTCGGTTTACCGTCAGAATCGCGGTCAATCATGAGGCCGGCGTAAAGGAAGCCTGTAAAGACGGTGCCGTCTTCCTTCATACCTCGGACGGTCGGAAGAATGATCTGATCCATCACGAGTTGGTAGACTTCGTCGGTTACGACCGGTGCGGGAGAGTAGGCGCCCATGCCGCCGGTATTGGGGCCTTCGTCGGCGTCAAGCAGGCGTTTGTGGTCTTGGCTTGTCGCCATCGGAAGCACGTGCTCTCCGTCCACCATCACGATAAAGCTCGCTTCCTCGCCGGTGAGGTATTCCTCGATAACGATGCGGGCGCCGGCAGAACCGAGTTTGTTGTCCTGAAGCATGAAATCAACAGCTTCATGGGCATCCTCCTCAGTCATTGCGACAACGACGCCTTTTCCGGCGGCAAGGCCGTCGGCTTTAATGACGATCGGAGCGCCTTTTGCACGCACATACGCATGTGCGGCTTCCGCGTCTGTGAAGGTTTCATAATCAGCCGTCGGAATCCCGTGGTGTTTCATGAAAGCTTTGGCAAAATCCTTGGAGGATTCGAGCTGAGCGGCTTCTTTTGTCGGTCCGAAGATCGGCAGGTTTTTCTCTCTGAAGAGATTGACAACGCCTTTAGCCAAAGGAGCTTCCGGCCCGACGAGGGTGAAAGCGATGTCGTTGGAAGCGGCGAATTCTGCCAATTCCTTCAAGTCGGTGACTGCGAGGTTTTGGAGTTTTTTCGTCCGCGCGGTGCCGGCGTTGCCGGGCGCTACATAGACCGTCTCTACACGAGGCGATTGGGCAAGCCGCCATGCGAGTGCATGTTCTCGGCCGCCGCTGCCAATTACCAATAGCTTCATAAGGGATTCTCTCGGTTGATTATTGAGGGGTTTATTTATTCGATGACGGCGGTGGTGTACACCTGCTGAACGTCGTCCAGATCTTCAAGCGCGTCAAGCAGGCGCTGCATGCGTTCGCCTTCGTCGCCAGTAAGGACGGTTTCAGTGTCGCTGCGCCACGTGACTTCAGCTACTTCGGGTGTCCAGCCTTTATCTGCAAACGCTTTGTTCAGCGCTTCAAAAGCGGAAGGATCGCAGATGACCTCGATAGAGCCTTCATCTTCTTTGATTACGTCATCAGCTCCGGCGTCCAGAGCGACTTCCATGACTTCGTCTTCGCTCAGACCAGGCGCAAAAAGGAAGTAGCCGCAGTGCTTGAACATGAAAGAGACGCTGCCGTCTGTACCGAGATTGCCGCCGTTTTTGGAAAGGATATGGCGAACATCGGCAACGGTACGTGTACGGTTGTCGGTTGTGCAGTCAATGATGAGCGCAGCGCCGCCGACTCCGTATCCTTCGTAGCGAATTTCTTCGTAATTGGCGCCTTCGAGCTGGCCAGTACCCTTAAGGATGGCATTTTTAACGGTATCCTTCGGAACGTTGGCTCCGCGTGCCTTCAAAAGAGCAAGTCTGAGACGCGGATTCATGTCCGGGTCTCCGCCGCCCAAACGAGCGGCAACAATGATTTCACGAATTAATTTGGTCCAGATGTTGGAACGTTTTGCATCCTGACGGCCTTTTCTATGCTGAATATTGGCCCACTTGGAATGTCCTGACATTATTGAGTCCTTAAAGCTATAAAAGACAATCCTCCATTTTAGCAAATGGAGCCCTTATTCCTGTGTTTTTGCCGCTCGGGTCAGGCTCGAAACATCAGAAATTGAGTAACAAGCCGCGATGCAGCTCTCCTTTTGGAGAGAATTCATCTAACGAGCCCGCTAAAACCTGGTAGAGCCATTCATTGCGACCGGCATATCCCCGGCCTGCCTAAAGCACCGGTTTAGTCGGCGCCGCTTAGCCTGTTGTCTCTTCCAAGCAGGTTTGAATTTGCGCCGTACAGTTACGTCATCTGGTTAAGCAGCGATTTTTCGGCCGGATACTGAATGTTTGTGTACTGAAGTCTGTCCCGATTAAAGGCTATATCTATCGTCCGATGTCCTTTTAATCGATACTCTGCGGGCCGGTTTGTCGAATGAAGCTATCGGCCGAAAGTGTCTGCGAAGACGTGCAGGAAAAGATGTGAGTTTTGCGACGCCCAAGATGGTTTAGCTAATTTCAATGACCATATAGGAATTAACCCTGACTAATAATGCAAAATCCTGTTACTAGTGTCATGATTCACATTCGGTTACGTTTACTTAGCCGTGTCAGGAGAAATCAATGAAGAAATATGAATTTGCCTACGGAAAAGGCAAGAAAGAGATCGAGCTTGACGAGTCTCTCGTTCTCAAAGAAGTTAGAACTAATGATTTTGAAACCATTAAGGACATCCCTTATGAAGTACTCGAAGCGATCTACCATCCGATTGGATGTGCTCCGATCAATGAAATCGTTAAACCGGGACAGAAGATAGCCTTTATCTGTAACGATCCGACTCGAGTAGCAAATTCCTATGACTTTATGCCTGTGCTGGTCAACGAGATGAATAAGCTCGGCGTGAAAGACGAAGACATGCACATTGTTTTCGCACTGGGTACGCATCGTGAGATGACGCATGAGGAAATGGTTCAGGCCGTCGGAGAAAACGTCGCCTCGCGCCTCAGAATGTATAACAGCGTCAGCACCAATCAGGAGGACTTTAAATATTTCGGTACAACCTCTCGCGGTACGCCCGTGTGGATTAATCGCCATCTCTGTGATGTTGACCATGTCATTCTGACCGGTACTATTGTTCACCATTACTTCAGCGGATACGGCGGCGGAAGAAAGGCGATTCTTCCGGGCTGTGCTGCAATGGAAACAGTTCGCGTCAACCACAGTTTCATGCTTGATCCGCACGCCGGTCTTGGCAAGACCGAAGGCAATCCCTGCTACGAGGATCAGATGGAAGGTGTTGCTCTATTTGCAAAAGGACGCTCTCTCTTTCTTTTCAATGCAGTACTTAACGCCAAACATCAGTTCCTCAAGATGTTTGCAGGTGATTATGTGAAAGCGCATCAAGTTGCCTGTAAATTCGTGGATGAGGTTTACGGCAGTGTCATTCCGAAAGAAGCCGATCTAGTGATCGCTTCCTGCGGCGGCTGGCCGAAAGACATTAATGTTTATCAAATGCAGAAGACGATGGATAATGCGGCCTGCGCGGTGAGAAAGGGTGGCGCTGTGATTATGGTGGCCGAATGTGTCGAAGGCAGCGGGTCGGCTGTTCTTGAACAGGCCTGCCGCAGACTCGGTTCTCCTCAGGCGATTCGCGCCGAGCTTGAAAAGGATTTCCGTATTGGCGCAAATAAGGCTTATGCCGTGACGCGCCTGATGGAAAAAGCGAAGTACTACCTCGTGACCAAGCTTGACCGCGATATGGCCCGCGATATGCTTTTCTCCGGTGCTTTTGACACGATCGAAGAAGCGCTTGCCGCCGCAGAAAGCGAAATCGGCAAAGTTGAAAGCATGATTCTGATGCCGGAGGGTTCTCTCACCGTTCCGCGCGTGGAATAACAGGCTGAAAGCTGAATAAACAAGGGCGCCCGCGGCGCCCTTTATCATTTGCGGTCAAAAAATCCGGAAAGTTTGTCCATGGGGACGATCGGAACCGGACCGAAGTTATTCTGCCGCTCTTTAACGAGCCGCTCTAATAGTGAGCGCTCTTCAGAAGATAAACGTTCATACTCCTGCGCCTGTACGTGCAGCTCGTACGCTTTGCCTCCAACCTTGCGGAGACGAAATGCGATCTGCGGATTCGAAGACTCAGCGAACGCTTCAAAAATTTCTCTCTCAGTTTCCGCGATATTTTTCAGGTCTTCGGCCGACACGGCTGTGTCATAGGGCAGTCGGGTCAGTATGCAGGGGCGGGCCGCCTGATCAGGGTTGTCAAAGCCGAGCGCTCTGCCGAGCTCTCGGATTTCCGGTTTGGAAATCTGCGCCATTGCCAGCGGCGAATTGATCTTGAGTTCGCGCAGCGCAAGAAGCCCGGGGCGATAATTGCCGAGGTCGGAATGGTTGGTTCCGTCGCACAGCGGAAATGACGCGATTCGAAGGAGTTCTGTAAACAGCATGCGTTTGCAGAAGTAGCATCTTTCCCGACAGTTGCGGCTGACTTCAGGAGCTTGAAGCGGATTTAATTCGACAATCTTAAGTTTGAATCCGTGTGAATCGGCCCATGCCCGAGCTTCAAGCGTTTCCTGTTCGTTGACGTGCGGGCCGTGCACGTGCAGAAGTTCGATCTCAAAGTCCAGGCGCAGAGCAAAGAAACTCAGAAAGCGGCTGTCGAGGCCGCCGGAAAACGCGATGGAAACACGCCGACCAGGCGCGGCCGTTAAAAGAGCGTTTTTAAGCCGCTCAATTCTTGCTTCATCAGGCTCCAAGCTCTTCTCCAAAGGCAAAAGTGGCTCCGTTGGGGACGCCTTCATAAACATATGTGCCGTAAACTGTTTCGATAGTCTTAACCGTCATTGCGGGCCAAGGGCCGAATTCTGCGTCAAACGCCTTGAGAAGCGCCAGACCGGTTGGCGTCACGGTTTCTCCTTCTGCGAGGAAGGGACGAACGGGGACGTCTTCTAAAAGCGCTTTAACGGCAGGTGCCGGAGACGGGATAACGCCGTGCGCGCAGACAATGCTGCCGTCAGCGATCGGGAGAGGGCTTACGATCAGACGATCAGGGTTCAGACGTGTGTAGAGCTCGCAGGTAAAACAGATGTCAAGAATACTGTCGAGCGCGCCAACTTCATGGAAATGCACTTGTGTGAAGGGCAGACCGTGAACTCGGCCTTCCGCCTCCGCAATTAAAGTAAAGGCTTTTTCCGCATAACGTTTAGCGTTGTCTGATATGTCCGCGTTTCTGATAATGGCGAACACATCGGCAAGATTTCGGTGCTCATGCTCGTGCGGCAGCTCGACGCTGCAGTGAGCGCCTCGAATCCCGTTGACAAACTTATCCGTGAGCTTGATGCTGCCTTTCAGTGCTGGAAGGATTCCGTTGAGGATTTCTTCGGCCTGTTCATTGTTCATTTTCAGCATGCACATGAGACCGCAGAGAAACATGTCGCCGGCGATCCCGGAATGCAAACGAATAGTAAGGACCTTAGCTCCGGCTCTTGTGTGTCGGCAGTGCGAATGCTCGTGATGATGACCGCAGCCGCAATGGTCATGACCGTGCTCATGGCCGTGGTCGTGATGATGTTCCTGATGGTTGTTCATTGGCTTTTACTGATTGGAAAAAGAAGAGAGAATCTTATAGGCGAAGCAGGCCGCGCCGAACCCGTTGTCAATATTTACCGCTGAGACGCCCGGGGCGCAGGAAGCGAGGATGCAGTTCAAAGCGGTTTTACCGCCTTCACAGACGCCATAGCCGTTTGAGACCGGAACGCCGATGATAGGGCGGCTGGATAGTCCCGCAAGCACACTGATGAGAGCGGCTTCCATGCCAGCGGCCGCGATGATGACATTGTGGCGGTTGATTCCGTCAAGCGCTTTTTGCAGGCGCCACAGTCCGGCAACGCCGCAATCCTCGAACATTTCAAATTCTGTGTTCATGAATTTCAGCGTGGCGGCGGCCTCGTAGAGAACACGAGCGTCCGAGGTTCCTGCTGAAACCAAAGCGACGGAGCCTGCGACTTTATGTTCTACCGGACGATTGAAGGCGCAGCGGGAAACGGGGCAGTACTGATATTTTGCCGCGGCCTCGGCGCTGAGACCGGAGAAAAGTGTTTGATCCAAACGCGTGAATAAAACAGGATCAGCGTCTTCAGCAGCGAATTGTGCTAGCAGAGAAAGGACTGTATCCGAAGGCTTGCCTTCGCAAAATACGGCCTCCGGAACCGAAGTTCGGTTCCGTCTTTCGTGATCGAATTTAACAGTGAGAGACATAATTTGTAAGAACTGCGCAAACTCGGCGGAGAGATTTTTAGCGATGAATTTACATGAAAAAAAAATCAATGATGGCCGAAAAATCTGAATTTTATTTCAGATAGGTCTAGCCGGTGTTACATTTTTTTAAGATTTAAATTAGCGGAAACCCTAACATTTTAAATAATTGTTGTATTTCAGCAAAAACCCGAAATTTCTATCAAATAATCGTTGAATAACAATATGTTATTTGAAACACTGATTTATTTAAAAAATAGGTGTTTTCACCAATAATGAATAAAATTTTGTATTTCCACTTGTTTCAATACGTAAAAAAGAACATTATTCATATGTCTTACGACAATCAAATCAGAGTTTTACAACAAACGGGGATATTCAAATGAGTATTTACTTTTGGTTTCAGTTCTTTTTACTGATTGCCTTCTTATTCGTATCCGCCCCGAGAGGCGGTATGTTCCTCGGCCTGTTCAGTGGTATTGGTCTTATCGTTATTATGTTCGGACCGAAGCCCTGGCTTGGTCTGCCCCCGGGCAAACCTCCGGTCGACGTTATTCTGACGATTATCGCGGTTGTAGCCGCAGGCGCCACTCTCCAGGCTTCCGGCGGTCTTGACTGCATGCTTCAGATTGCTGAAAAAGTCCTACGTAAACGTCCGAAGATGGTGACATTCCTTGCACCGCTTTGCACATTCACGCTGACAATTCTTTGCGGTACAGGCCACACTGTTTACACGATGCTGCCGATTATTTATGACGTAGCGATCAAGACCGGTGTTCGTCCGGAACGTCCGATGGCAGCTTCCTCTATCGCTGCTCAGATGGGCGTTATCTGCTCTCCGGTGTCTGTTGCCTGCGTTTCCATGGTTGCTCTTATCGCCGGCCACCCGATGGCCAACGGTACAGATGTCGGCCTCGTTGAACTGCTCAGCCTGACAATTCCTGCCGGCCTGATCGGTCTTCTCGTTATGGCCACATACTCCAACTTCCGCGGTAAAGACCTCGACAAAGATCCTGTCTTCCAGGCTCTTATCGCTGATCCGGAAGCTAAGAAGTATGTTTACGGCGACTCTCTCACTCTCCTTGGCAAGAAGCTTCCCGCCAGACAGTGGACCGCTATGTGGATCTTCCTTGGCGTGGTTGCTGTCGTTGCCCTGCTTGGTGCCTTCAGTGATCTTCGTCCGATGGTTGGCAAGAAACCGCTGTCCATGACTCTGGTTATTCAGATGTTCATGCTCGCCTGCGGTGCCCTGATCTGCTTCTTCACAAAGACTCCTCCGAAGTCCGTCGGCGGTACAGCAGTGTTCCGCTCCGGTATGGTTGCTGTGGTCTGCGTGTTCGGTGTTGCTTGGATGTCCGACACAATCTTTAAGGCTCACCTCAACGAACTGAAAGAAGTTCTCGTTGAATACGTCAGGCTTTATCCGTGGGCATTCGCCATCGTTCTGCTCCTCGTTTCCAAGCTGGTTAACTCCCAGGCTGCTTCTGTCGCGATCGTTGTTCCGGTTGCTCTGAGCATCGGTACACCGGCCGGTGTTGTCGTCGGCTGCATCTCCGCTTGCTACGGCTACTACATTATCCCGACATACCCGTCTGACCTGGCTTCTATCGAATTCGACCGCTCCGGTACAACCCACATCGGTAAATTCGTTATTAACCACTCGTTCATCCTCCCGGGCTTGATCGGCGTTATCACTGCGACTATCGCTGGCTACTTCATGGCCCTGGCTAGAGGCTGGATCTAATTAGATCGCTTAGCATCTAACTAATATCTCAACTTAGGGGAAGCTCGTAAGGGCTTCCCCCAAGTTTTTATTAATCTTATAGTGGTATTCCGTGGACATCCTCACCGCCCGTTGATAACGTGAGGCTCAGTCGGAGAATACATAACAGAGGAACAGCTTCATGAATTATTCTGCGCTCGTTGTTTCCAGTGCTCCCGGTCGATTTCCCGAGATGCTGAAGGCGATTGAGTCTCTTTCCAACGTTGAGATCCACCATAAAGACGAGAAGACATGCCGCTGCATTGTCATTATTGAAGGCGAAGATATCGGCGTTGAAATGGACAAATTTAAGGAAATTTCCGCACTAGACGAGGTCGTCGACGCGTCCCTTGTCGCACATAACTTTGAAGAGAGCGCGGAGATTACTCCCATTCAAGATTTAACCCGGCTCAACTAGGGTTCATTTTTAATCTAACTCGCAAAGAGTTAAATACAGGAGCGAAAATGACGATTAATACACCCCAAATTAAACGTCGTGAGTTACTGAAGAGCGGTCTTGCAGCCTCGGCAGCCATGACCGTCGGTATCCCGGTATCAGAAATAGCTAAGGCAGCAGTACAGTCGACTGAAGGCACCGTTGTATGGACCAAAGGCGTCTGCCGCTTCTGCGGAACCGGCTGCGGTCTTTTGGTCGGAACCAGAGACGGTCGCGTAATCGCAACAAAGGGTGATCCGGATGCGCCGGTCAACCGCGGTCTTAACTGCATTAAAGGCTACTTCAACGCAAAAATTCTCTACGGCAAAGATCGTCTGACTCAGCCCCTGATGAGACGCACAAACGGTAAGTTTGATAAGAACGGTAAGTTCGAAGCAGTCTCCTGGGACGAAGCGCTCGATGAGATGGCAAAACAGTTCCTGCGTGTCTACAAGAAAAAAGGACCGACAGGTGTTGCGATCACAGGCAGCGGTCAGTACACCATCCCTGAAGCTTACGCGGCGAGCAAGCTCGTTAAGGCCGGTTGGCGCTCCAACAACCTCGATCCGAATGCTCGTCTTTGTATGGCGAGCGCGGTCGTCGGTTTCTATCAGGTGTTCGGTATTGATGAGCCTGCAAACAACTACAGCGATATTGAGAAGTGCAACACCATGATCCTGTGGGGCAACAATATGGCCGAAGCCCATCCGGTTCTTTGGTCACGTGTTGCCGACCGTAAGCTTACGCACAAAGATACGAAGATTATCAACGTCACGACGTACAGGAACATGAGTTCCAACCTCGCTGACCAAACCATCATTTTCAAACCCAATACCGACCTTGCGATTCTGAACTACATCCTGAGAGAAATCGTCAAGCGCGACGCGGTCGATCACGATTTCGTGAATAAGCACTGCATTTTCGCGGCCGGCGCGATGGATATCGGCTACGGCATGCGTCCGACCGACAAGTACGCATTCCCGGCAGAAAAAGATGTTCAGGCCAAACAGAACGAAATCAAACTCGACAAGTGGGAAGCCATCGCACAGGGCCGTAAAGAGGGTCAGGTTGTTAAACAGACTCAGCAGGGCGGAAAAGCCGGTGCCCACTGGAGCATCACTTTCGAAGAATTCAAGAAAGGGCTGGAGCCTTATACCCTTGACTTCGTTGCGGAACTCTCCAAGGGAGATCCGGACGAACCGATGGAAGAATATAAGAAGAAACTCGTTAACCTTGCCGACACAATGATCGACAAGAAGAACGATGTCCTCAGCTTCTGGTGCATGGGCGCCAACCAGCATCAGCGCGGCGTATGGGTGAACGAGCAGATCTATGCGGTTCATCTGCTGCTTGCCAAACATGCTCGCCCGGGCAACGGCGCGTTCTCTCTTACCGGTCAGCCCTCTGCCTGCGGTTCTGCACGCGAAGTCGGAACGTTCTGCCACAGACTGCCTTCTGACCTGCTCGTTGCCGCAAAACCGGCGCGCGTCAAGAGTGAAAAGATTTGGGGTGTTCCTGAAAAGACCATTAACCCGAAAGTCGGTCAGGCCTTTATGGGAATTCTTCGCGGGTTGGAAGACGATTCCATTAACTTCCTTTGGACTCAGGTTGTGAATCCCTTCCAGGCGGCTCCGAACTCCAACCACTGGCTGAAAGCGGCCCGCCATCCGGACAATTTCATTGTCGTAGCGGATGCCTATCCGACATTCTCCTGCCAGTATGCCGACTTGGTTCTTCCGGTTGCCATGATCTTTGAAAAATGGGGTCTCTACGGCAATGCCGAAAGACGTACTCAGGGCTGGCAGCAGATGGCTAATCCTCCGGGAGAGGCAAGAACCGACCTTTGGACCATGATGGAATTCGCCAAACGCATCAAGATCAAAGACTGCTGGGGCGAACAGCCTGTCCCGGGCCTTAAGGTCGAAGGATATGAAGACGGCAAGCTGCCGAGCGTTCTTGACGCAGCGAAAGAAATGGGCATCGATCCGGAAGCCACGCTCTACGATGTTCTTTACGCTCGTGACGACTACACCAAAGTCGCCTGGCCTGATCCCGATCTCGAAAGCAAGATCAACAGTACAGCTGCTCCTGCCAAACTGAACTGGTTCCCGGAAAAAGCGCTCTTTAACGAGTACCGTCAGTTCACGCTTGGAGACGGCCATGACCTGGCTGACTTCAATACCTACATGAATTCGACAACGCGCGGCCTGATGTGGCCTGTCGTCAACGGCAAGGAAACACCGTACCGCTTTAACCAGGACTATGACCCGTACGTTAAGGAAGACGGTTATCAGTTCTACGGCAAGCTCTTTAAAGCGATTCCGACAGGCAATCTGTACGGAGTGACCGATCCGAAACCGGTTCCACTGCCCAATAAGGCGAAGATTTTCTATCGTCCGTATGCGGCACCTGTTGAGCAGCCTGACCAGAACTATGATCTGTGGCTCTGTACCGGACGTATTCTTGAGCATTGGCATACCGGTTCAATGACCATGCGCGTACCGGAACTGGAAAGAGCTCAGCCGAACGCGTTCCTGTATATGAACCCCGATGATGCGGCTAAGCGCGGCCTCAAGAACGGCGATTACGCCACGGTTGAAAGCCGCCGCGGCAAGATCAGCGCGATTGTTCAGACTAACCAGCGCAACTTCATGCCGAAGGGAACCACCTGGCTTGCGTTCTTTGACCGTAAGGTTCAGACCAACCAGGTTGTGATCGACGCGACGGATCCGATTTCTGAAGAACCGGATTTCAAGAAGTCCGCGGTCAAGGTTTACAAAGCAGGTTAATTCCTTAACGGAGGAGGGCGCTTCTAAAGCGTCCTCCCAAGCTCATTTTCTATGACTACACACTCGAGACGCGATGTGCTCAGAAAGGGCGTGCAGATCGGAGCAGTCGGAGTCGGCGCCGGTCTTCTGTGGGGACTTTTTCTGCAGAAGACGGGGCGGGCCCAAGGCTTTGTTCCTCGTCCTCCCGGAGCTTTGCCGCCGAATGAATTTGAAACCGCCTGCTCTAAGTGCGGGCTCTGTGTGGAAGCGTGCCCCTATGACACACTGAAACTTGCAGGCTTTAAGGATATCGCTGCTCCGGGAACTCCGTTCTTTGAGCCGCGAGAAATTCCCTGTTATATGTGCAGGGACATTCCCTGTGTGAAAGCGTGTCCCTCCGGGGCGCTTCCTCATACTTTCGAAGACATTACCAAAGCAAAAATGGGCGTCGCGGCGATTGACCATAATTCGTGTCTTTCCTGGCAGGGGCTTCGCTGCGAGATCTGCTACCGAGACTGTCCCGAACAGAATAAGGCCATCATTATTGAGAACCATCCGAGGCTTCTCAGCAAGCATGCGATGTTCGTTCCGGTTGTGATGCCTGACAGCTGCACGGGCTGCGGTCTCTGCGTGCACAGCTGTCCGACGGATCGGCCCTCTATCAACATCGTCGATCCGGAAAAATTCCTGGGCAAGATTGGTGATCACTACCGTCTTGGCTGGAAAGAGAAGCTGGATGCTCGAGCAGTCCCCGAGGCTCCGATGAAGGACGCAGGAAAGCCCGGCGGTCTTGATTTTCTGAATTCGGAGCTGCCATGACGGAAAAACAGAAAAAGATACGCCACCTTTCTCAGCCGAAAACGGCAGCCGAATGGATTTATCGTCTTCGGTTTACGATCGCGAGAAGATTCGTGCAGTTTTGTCTTCTGGCGTTTTTTTTCGGTTCTGCTCGATTCGGATTCAAGGTCGCGGATAAATTTATCCTATCCGGTGATTTATCAAGTTCCAGAATCTTGGACATGATTCCGCTTGCAGACCCGTTTGCCGCGCTTCAGCGTCTGTGCGCACAGTACTGGCTTTCTCCGGAAACGCTGATCGGTGCAGGTTTGGTTCTTGCGTTTTACTGGGTTGTCGGCGGCAGAAGTTTCTGCGCCTGGGTATGCCCGATGAATCTCGTGACTGACTTTGCATTTTGGTGTCGGGAAAAGCTCGGTATCAAAACCAATGTGCTGTCCCTCAGTTCAAATCTGCGTTATTTGCTTTTGGCGGTGTCATTGATTCTTTCGCTGTGCACTGGCATTGCGGCGTTTGAGGCGATTAGCCCGCAGGGAGTTCTTTGGCGCGAGATCGTTTTTGGCGGAGTCTATGGTCTGCTGAGTGTGATATTCGGTATCTTTGCTCTGGACTTAGCGGTATCGAAACGCGGCTGGTGCGGCCATCTCTGTCCGCTTGGAGCGTTTTGGGCGTTGTGGGGCCGCCTCAGCGCGACGAAGGTTAAGTTTGACAACGATACCTGCACTCGCTGCGGCGACTGCCTAAAGGTGTGTCCGGAGCCTCAGGTGATCAGTTTTAAGGACGCCGCCAAGGTCGGAATGATTCGCTCGGGAGAATGCACAAACTGCGGAAAATGCGTAAGTGTATGTCCGGAAAATAGCTTGAAGTTCGGAATTCGATTTATTAAAGATACAAAGAAAACTCAATAGGAGTTCCTATGAAAAAACTTTTATTCATCTCATTGTTCCTGATGGCTGCCGCGCCGACAATGGCTCAGAATCCTTCGGATAACGCGATAGAAGATAAATTTGTTCCGCCGATGATTCCTCATCCGGTGGCAAACTTCTTGCCGATTACACCGACGAAAAATGCCTGCCTGATGTGCCATCAGCCGGCTAAACCCGGAGTTGAGGCAAAGAAGGGCCAGCCGACACCGCTTCCTGCCAGTCATGTGACCGGAGATAAAGTTAATCCGAATCGCTATGAATGCATGCTTTGCCATGCGGAAGTTCTTCCCGCGAAGAAGTAATCGCATGAACGCATAAAGAAAAATCCGGGCGAGTGCTCGTATTTTTCTTTTAGAGGTTGTTTTCGCTGGCCCAGACCGCCGCTTCGACTCGTGATCGGAAGGAGAGTTTGCGAAGCAGGTGCTTTACGTGAACCTTTACGGTTTCGTCCGATATGGAAAGGACTCGCGCAATTTCCTTATTAGTTTGACCATGCGCGATAAGTTTCAGAATTTCGAGTTCCCGGTCGGTCAAATCGGACATTCTTCTTTCTTTTCCGAATCCGTCTTCTTTCAGGCATTCCGCCAGCACCTGATTCATGGGTCCGGAGAGGACCGTTTGACCGTTAAGGCCGCGTCGGATGTCTTCTAAGATTTGATCAGGTTCCTGATCTTTAAGGAGGTAGCCGTCGGCGCCGTTCTGGAAACACTGCAGCAAATCGGCCGAGGAGTCGGAAACCGTCAGCATAATGACTCGAATGGACGGGTCTTCCTGTTTTACAGCCGTTAAGATTTCCACGCCGCTGGTGTTTTTCATATTCAGGTCAAGGAGTACCAGATCCGGTTCGGATTGGCGAACGGCAGCCATTGCGCTTTCAAAATCGCCGGCTTCGGCGACCACTTCAAATATCGGGTTCATTCCCAGCAGCTGGACAACGCCTCGTCGGAAAAGAGGATGGTCGTCAACGACGACAACTCGATAAGTTTCTGCCATACCGTTCCTATCGTGAAATTATTTTATTGACTATGGTGTGAAATCTACAACCACCTGTGTTCCGTTTGGCACGGCAGGCTCGATTGAGATGACTCCTCCCAATATTCTAGTGCGCTCATGCATGATTTCTAATCCGTAATGGCCCTCCTTTTTCACGCCTTTAATACCGCATCCGTTATCCCTAACAACGAGGCGGAACTTTCCTGATGCGATCGGGCGAAGCGTGACGAAGACTTGGTCGGCTCTGGCGTGTTTTTCTATGTTCTCGTCTTTAGTTTGTAAAAATGAAACAAAACCCTCTTAATTCAGAGGGTTATA
>ERZ777306.355-NODE-355-length-92419-cov-8.663191_pt1 | contig 92419 bp, 87 predicted proteins | sample MGYA00374966_ERZ777306 | MGnify/ENA primary metagenome ERZ777306 (study PRJEB29329, sample SAMN06343882) | mouse gut metagenome | isolation source: Mouse cecum | place: Austria: Vienna | collected 2014-11-15 ...
GTTAAGACATCGCCCTTTCACGGCGGTAACACGAGTTCGATTCTCGTAGGAGTCACTTATATGGCGCGATAGCCAAGTGGTAAGGCACGGGTCTGCAACACCCTTATCACCGGTTCAAATCCGGTTCGCGCCTCTTAAAAAGCTTCTGGTTTTCCAGAAGCTTTTTTATTTTCTTAGTTTAAAAAGCGTATCTTATTCAAATAGATGAACCGACTATCTTTTACGTTTCCTCAAATAAACAATCATTTTTGGTGAAAGAAGCAGATCTATACAAAGTGAGCAAAATAATCCAAGATAACATTTCAGCATAAGCAATGATTATATTACCGAGAGCAGAATATTTTTTTAGCTTTTTCTTTTGATTTTCAGATAATAAAAGATTAATAAATAAATATATTGACAAAATATAAAAATAATGTTATATTTTTGACAATCCAACAAGGGAGTAGCCGAACATCCAAAAGGTGGGTTTGAAAACGTCAGAACGGTGCGATGTGTACCCGTATCAAATGAGATGGCGAGACTTATTGTGACTGAGTCATGATAGGTCTTTTTTTCATATTAGATGAAATATCCGGATATTTATAAAGTAGCTTTTTGCTCTACCATGGGAGTGAGTTCAAAAGTAAGATTTTGAAATGAACACCTGAATGATTGTTGAAAGGAGAGGTGAGTATGGGAGAAGAGTTATCACAGAAGTTGGAGTAATAATGGAGTAATAAGGAAAAACAGCATGGACATTGGGGAATTGCGAAAGGAGAAAGAGTATGAAAAATAATATAATGTCTGGGATTATTCCGGTTCTGACCGTAGCAGCGATTGTAATAGTAGTATTTGCGTTGGTACTTATTGTATCGAAAGTTATGTATAAGAAAGCGCCACCGAATGTGGCAATGATTGTGACCGGGCCGGGAGGCTGTAAAACAGTGATTGGTAAAGGCTGTTTTGTGATTCCGATCTTACAGCGTGTGGATTATTTGTCACTTGAAAATATTCAGTCAGACTTTACTTCAAGAGATGAAATTCCTACAAGAGACGCCATTAATATAATGGTAGATGCAGTTGCAAATGTAGCGGTTTCTCAGCAACCTTCTTTATTAAAAGTGGCGGCATCAAAATTTATCGGATATAAACCGGATCAGATCAGAGAAATCATTACGCCGGTTCTGGAAGGAAATATTCGAGAAATCATTTCTCAGACAACGCTAAAAGAATTGATCCAGGGGGACAAAAAAGCGTTTGCTGAAAAAGTGATTGAAAATGTGACACCGAACTTAAGAGATATGGGTCTTGATCTGACAACGTTTAACATTCAGAATTTTAAGGATCGTAATGGTGTCATTGAAAATCTGGGATTGGAAAATACAGTGCAGATCAGCAAGGATGCAGCGATTTCAAAAGCAAATGCAGAGCGAGAAATTGCAGTGGCAAGAGCGGAAGCTTCCAGGGCTGCAAATGAAGCACAGGTAGCAGCTGACACGGAAATTGCAAAAAAACAGAATGAGCTTGATGTGCAGAGGGCGGAACTGAAAAAGATTTCGGATATCAAAAAAGCGGAAGCAGATGCAGCATATCAGATTCAGCAGGAAGAGCAGAGAAAGACAATTGAAATTACGTCCGCGGATGCCAATCTTGCTCGTCAGGAAAAGGCAATTGAGTTAAAGGAACGCGAGGTTGCAATTACAGAAAAATCACTGGAAGCTACGGTGAAAAAACAGGCAGAGGCGTCAAAATATGCAGCACAGCAGGAAGCAGACGCACATCTGTATAAAACACAAAAGCAGTCAGAGGCAGAGCTGTATGAGCGTCAGAAACAGGCAGAGGCTGAAAAATTCGAAGCATTGCAACGCGCCGAGGCACAGAAAGCAAAGGCAGAGGCCGAGAAATATGCGAAGGAACAGGAAGCGGAGGCAGTCAAAGCAGCGGGTCTTGCCGAGGCGGAAGCCATTGCTGCAAAAGGAAGGGCAGAGGCCGAGGCGATTCAGGCAAAAGCGCTTGCAGAGGCAGAAGGTATCCTGAAAAAAGCAGAGGCGATGAAACAGTACGGAGAAGCAGCACAGATGGATATGCAGCTCAAGGCTTTGACTTCATATTTTGAGCAGCTTCCGTCGATTGCGAAAGCTGCGGGAGAGGCTTACACCAATGTAGATTCCATTCGGATGTACGGCGGAGATTCCGCACAGTTGACAGGAAATATTCTGAATACAGTGACGCAGATTTCAGATGGTCTCGGTGAGTCCCTTGGAATTGATGTGAAAGCATTGTTGGCTGGATTTATGGGCGCATCACTGAAAGATTCTGGGAAAGGAAAGGATATCACTGTGAATGTGAATACCAGTGAAACACAAAACGAAGGCAGTAACTAAAGCGATTACCAAGGTGGAAAGCAGAAAGCGCCGGGTTAACCGGCGCGCCTGTTTTTCATTAAAAATAAAAGTGTAAATATGAGGAACAGTGGAAAGATCATACCGGATAAGATTCCAATCTTCATATTGCCTCCGGCCTGTCCGGAAATGAAACCGACAAGGGTAGGACCACCTGCGCAGCCGATATCTCCGGCCAGGGCCAGAAAAGCAAACATGGCAGTTCCACCTTTGGGAATATTGCGGGAAGAAAGACTGAAGGTACCAGGCCACATGACACCAACCGAAAGGCCACAAAGTGCACATCCAGCAAGACCAAGGACCGGATTTACAGAACATGCCGCGAGCAGATAACTGGTGAGGCAGAGCAGGCCACACCAGAACATATAATGATACAGGGAGAGCTGTTCGCTGAATTTGGCATAAATGATTCTGGAAAGCCCCATTAAGACAGCAAATGCGCATGGTCCTGCAAGGTCTCCGATTGTTTTGGAGACGTTCAGGCTGGCTTCAGCAAATGCGGAAGCCCATTGACTGATTCCCTGTTCACAGGCGCCTGCACAGATCATTAAAACAATCATAAACCAGAACTTGCGGGTTTTTAGAAGCGCAGGGATAGTCATGCCGGTACCTTCTTCATTCAGGGAAGCAATCGGTACTTGTGTGAAATACAAGGCGTTCAGAAGTGGAATAACAGCCCAGATGCAAGCCAGGATGCGCCAGTTCTGAACACCAAAAATCATAAAAAACAAGGTAGAAAGGATAATTACTGCGGCATGTCCCCAACAATAAAAGGAATGGAGTAGACCCATCGCTGCTTTTTTCCGCCGGGTAGGGCATGACTCAACAATCGGGCTAATCAGAACTTCGATCAGTCCTCCACCAATTGCATAAATAATTCCAGCAGACAGGAGGCCGAGAAATGGGTCCGGCACGAGCTCCGGCAGAAAGGCAAGCGCCAGAAGCCCTGCACAGGAAAAGAGCTGTGCGGCAACCACGCAGATCCGATAGCCAATTCGATCCGTCAATCCTGCGGCCAGAAAGTCAACGAGAAGCTGTATTCCAAAGTTAAAGGTAATGAGCAGCGATATTTTTTCCAGAGAAATATCATATTCCCGTTGAAATGTTAAAAATAACAGTGGCACAAAGTTGTTTACAATTGCCTGAATGATGTAGCCGATAAAGCAGGCGTACAGCGTGTGATTGTAATTTTCTTTTAAACAGGATTTCATGTGAAAGTACCTCAAATCAAATAGTTTTATGGATTTGGTAAAAAAGGCCAGACGGCCAACATAAAGAATTTTAGGAGAAAGGTTTTGCTTTGTCAATAAAATTAGAAAATTGCAAAACATCGGTAAAAGCGGTTTGTTGGAAAAGTGTTGCGGTACTTAAATTTTTCTGAACATTTTTTTGCATGCCTTGACAATTTCTGGCTGTTTTTTTAAGATGAATTTATCACAAGCAACCAGCCGGAACAGTGGCGTTCAGGAACAGTACAGCGCATCGGCAGGGAAAAATCTGTGATACAGAAAGGGGTGGCCTTATGGTCAGAAAAACACAGGTGGAGATAAAACAGGGAATTCGGGGAGGCAATGGCGAGGCAGAGTTTTATCATATTGTCTCCAAAGAGGAACTGAACGGGCATGGTGGTATGTATGCGCTTGTCCGGTTAAAACCGGGAAGCAGTATTGGCTGGCATGAGCACATTGACAACACAGAACCATATTTTATATTAGAGGGCAAAGGAATTTTTGTTGATCATGATGGTTCGAGAATTGCGGTTGGACCAGGTGACGTCTGTGTAATCGAGATAGGTCAGGGTCATGCGATAGAAAATAATTCTGATAAAGATTTAGTATTTATGGCTTTAATTTATAATAAATAGACAGGAGGATTTGAATATGAATTTTGAAATGTTTGGAAAAAAGGTGAAACAGTTTGGTAAGGATACCGTTGAAGAAGTACAGAAAATGAATGAGGTCAGACAGCTGAACAACAAAGTGAGCGATACCAAAAAGCAGATTAATAATCTGTATACGGAAATCGGCAAAAAGTTGTATGAACAGTACAAGGAGGCGCCTTTTTCCGGTTTTGAGACGGAAATAGAGACGATCAATGAAAAGAGTGATTTGATTGAAGAGCTGAAAGAGCAGATTCGCAAGGTAAAGGGTGTTGTTCTGTGTCCGTGCTGTAATATGGAGGTAGGAGAAAAAGAGCGTTTCTGTTCAAACTGTGGCAATAAGATGCCGGAGGTTGTGAATCCGGACGAAACAGATGAAAATGCCATTGTCGTAGATTCTGTGGATGTAACGGAGGCAGAGTCTGCCGAAAAAAGTGACGGTGCGGCAGTCCATGATACAACAGAGGAAACAATGGAAGCAGAAGCAGTGGAAGAAGCCGCGGAAACGGCAGAAGAAGGTGCTGAGGTAGAAGAAAGTGAAGAGGTAGTAGAAGAAACTGTGGCGCCAGAGGAAGAAAAAGAAGAAGTAGTAGAAGGAACTCAGGTTGCACAGGAAAAAAGTGGAGAAGTAGTCGAATAGATACAAGGATAGAGAACACGAAAGCAGAGGCGAAAATAAGCAAGCAGCAAAACATAAAATGACAAAAGATGATGAGGCATAAAGCCGGGGAGAAGAGGATGTATTTTTATTTGCCGACCAGGATTTACAGCGAAAGAGATTCTGTAAAAAAGCATGGAAACGAATGGGCGTGTCTTGGCAGGAAGGCTTTGATTGTAACGGGAAAGAGTTCAGCAGAAAACGGAGCTCTACAGGATGTTATAGAAGCGCTTGAAAAGCAGGGGACCTCGTATTTTGTATTCGATGAGACACAGCAAAATCCATCCGTGGAGCTTGTGTTAGAAATCAGAGAAACAGGCATTGAGCAACAGGTGGACTTTGTGGTTGGTATTGGCGGCGGTTCGCCGATGGATGCGGCAAAAGCTGTAGCTTTGATGCTAGCTCATTCTGATAAAGGAGCGGAATTTCTCTACGAAAGAAATATTGCCGGGGAGCAGGATTATGATGCGGCCTTTCCGGTGGTTGAGGTACCTACAACGTGCGGAACAGGATCAGAGGTCACGCCTTATGCCATTTTGACGCGCCATGATACATGTATTAAGGCAAGTCTGCCTCACAAAATTTATCCGGCGTATGCGTTGGTAGACGGCAAATATCTGTTAGGTACGAAACGTGAGATTATTGTGAATACAGCAGTAGATACTCTGGGGCATTTTATTGAAAGCTATATCAATACAAATGCGACGGATTTTAGCCGGATGCTCTGCGAGTATGGACTGGGTGTTTGGAGAAGTGTGAAAAATGTTCTGATTGGGGCCGGGCTTACGGTTCAGGAATGTGATGCGATGATGTTTTCCTCTACTTTGGCAGGAATGGCCATTGCGCATACCGGAACGGCGTTGCCGCACGGTCTGAGTTATTATCTGACGTATGAGAATGGAGTGCCGCACGGCAGAGCAGTCGGCTATTTTCTGCCGGGATATCTTGCGGCATCGGGACCGATGATTCGTAAAAAGATACTTTCTTATGCCGGATTCCCGGATATGCAGTATTTTACAGCATTTATTCACAGACTGCTAGGAGCTGAGAAAATGGACGAAAAATTGATGAAAAAGGCAGTGAGTGGCCTCATGTCAAACGAGAGTAAGCTGCGCAATGTACCATTTGAGGTGACAGAAGATTTGCTGTATCGGATTTGCAACCGATATTCCCAATAAATGTTTGTATTCTGTAAGTAGCTTTTGCTGACAAAAACGGAGTCGCTGCGAAATATGGGAGAAAGAGATTTTATCCTGTATTTGGCAGCGTTTTTTTGACGGTGGAAGGGTTGGCATCTTATGGGAAATTGTGTTATACTGTGCGGGAAACTTTGCGCGTGGTGTGAGCCGGGATGAGATAGGCGCGCATTCGGACGAAGCCGCATAGGATAAAGAAAGCGGTGGGAAAAGAAGAAAAGGAGCGATGTGATGAGGGGTTCATATAAAGAAGAGATGGATCGTTTGGTGGGGAAACTGCTTCAGAGTTATCAGGAATATCCGGAAATTTGCAGTATCAGTACGAGACACAGATTGAATAACGATATTATTGTTGATTTGCTGGAGAAGATCAGGAGTATTGTTTTTCCGGGATTTTTTGAGACAAAGACGTTAAATGACCATTTTATAGAATACCATGTGGGGGAATTGCTGGAAGATATTCAGTACCGCCTGACTAAGCAGGTGACAAAGGCGTTGTTTCATTCTGAGCATGCACCGGCAAGTGAAGAGGATGCGCTCGAGGCGGCTGAAGTGATTGTGAGTAAGTTTTTAAAACGGCTTCCATCGCTGCGGGCAGTTCTGGCAACCGATGTACAGGCGGCGTATGATGGAGATCCGGCAGCTTTTAATACAGATGAGGTCATTTTTTCTTACCCAGGTGTGTTTGCGATCACGGTGAACAGAATTGCACATGAGTTGCATCAGCTGGGGGTACCGCTGATTCCGAGGATTATGACGGAGCATGCGCACAGCCTTACGGGGATTGACATTCATCCGGGAGCAACGATCGGAAGTTACTTTTTTATTGATCATGGCACGGGTGTAGTAATCGGAGAGACGACAAGAATCGGCTCGGGTGCCAAAATTTATCAGGGCGTTACCTTAGGAGCACTCTCGACAAGAGGCGGACAGAGCCTGCGGGGGGCTAAGAGGCATCCGACGTTGGAGGATAATGTGACCGTTTATTCGGGGGCTTCAATTCTTGGCGGAGAGACAGTGATCGGAGAAGGCGCTGTGATCGGTTCGAATGCGTTTATTACCTCTTCAGTGCCGGGCGGAACAAGGGTCAGCATTAAAAATCCTGAGTTGCAGTTTAAGGATCGTATCCGGATGACAGAGCTTGGACAGGAAGGTTTCTGGAAAGGAAATGACTGATAGGCTTGCTGGCGATTACAAAAGAGATAATAGGACGGAGGCGTAAACGGTGCAGAAAACTCACAGTGATCGGGAAAACAAAGCTGCGCAAGCAGGCAAAGAAATAGAAGTTGTGCAAATGGAATGTGCAGATGAGAAAGGCAGAGCTGTGCAAGCAGGCGAGGAAATGAAGGTTGTGCAAACGGAGCGTGCGGGTGAGAAAGGCGAAACTGTGCAAATGGAGCGTGCAGGTGAGAGAAGCGAAGCTGTGCAAGGGGCACATGGAGGACAGAAACGGGAGACTGTGCAGATAGAACAGAAAAACCAGGGAGCCCAGGCTGAGCATAACATCAGCGCTACCTGGGCGGAAGAGGCTATTATGGATCTGGATGATTTCATTGAGTCTCAGGGTGTTTACATTCGGCAATAGAGTTTTTAACTAGGTTACATCCGTGCGCAGTGCGATCGGATATCAGTTTCCATGTCAATATTCAATATCGGTTTTTAATATCAGTTTCCGGTATCAAGTAAGCAGCTATTCTGCGGCATAGATGAACAGCGGGATGGTTGCCAGGGAGAAGAAGCATTTTGAAAATTTGGTTTATGATAATCACAAACAGAAATGCAGGTCCTTTCTTTAAAGACTGTATTGTAATCCCCGTCTGACCGTGTGTCCGGCGGGGATGCTGTTTATGCAAAGATACAGGGCAGACTGCTGAAAGATACAAAGAGTTGTTCTGTCTGGTTTAAAGTAATATTTTAAACGGGAATTGTCCAGAGAAATATTGAGAAGAAGTTTGGAGGTACAGACAAGAAGTTTTACATTTCGGCGAAAAGAATAGCAGAAGAAAAAGGGAGGATTAGATGAAATGAAACGATTGATACTGGCATCAGCGTCGCCAAGACGCAGAGAGCTGTTGGAACAGATCGGGCTGAATTTTGAAGTGATACCGAGCACGTGCGAGGAAATGATTACAAAAGAGAATCCGGGTGAAGTAGTGGAAGAGCTTTCAAGACAGAAAGCGGAAGATGTGGCAGAAAGAATTACCGAAGGAATCGTGATTGGTTCAGATACCGTAGTGTATCATGCAGGGCGTATTCTTGGGAAACCTGTGGATCGGGAAGACGCCAGAGCAATGTTGCAGGGACTTCAGGGCGGTGCGCATTCTGTGTTTACCGGTGTCACAGTAATCATAAAGGAAAATGGCAACAAGAACTGTCATACATTTTTTCAAGAGACACAGGTGTATGTACTACCGATGACGGGAGAAGAAATCGAGCAGTATCTGGATACGAAGGAGCCTATGGATAAAGCAGGGGCATACGGAATACAGGGCAGGTTTGCTGCCTGGATTGAAAAAATAGAGGGCGATTATAATACAGTGGTTGGCCTGCCTGTATCAGCTTTGTGGCAGGTACTGAAAAAATATATGGAATAGCGCGTGCAGTAACTAAAAATATAGATTATTCGCCTGCTTCCGGATAATGAACCTCCACGAGAAATAATCCCTGGGCAGGTGCTGTGAATCCTGCAAGTGCCCGGTTCTGACTTTCGAGGATGGTGGGAAGCTGTGTTGGGAGGAGGTCACCCATACCGATTTCGATCAGTGTTCCAGTGAGGATGCGTACCATGTGATACAGAAAGCCGTCTCCGCAGTACCGGATATACAAAATACCATCCACGAGTTCAAAGGATATGTCATAAATGGTACGGACGGTTGATTTTTTCATATGACGATTGGCACAGAAGCTTTTGAAATCATGTGTGCCGATCAGATAAGAGGCCGCCTCCTGCATTTTCTGGAGATTCAGCGGTTCTTCGATGCGGTAGAGATAACGCCGGTTGAAAATATTGGCAATCGGACCGCAGTCGATCCGGTATTCATAGATCTTGCTTTCGGCGCTTAAACGCGCATGGAAACGGCTGTCTGCTTTGGAGACAGACAAAACACGAATGTCCAGAGGAAGATACTGATTAAAATACGTTTGGATTTCCTGACAGGAAAAACGGCTGAGCATTCTTGGAACGTGGTAGTTTGCAACCTGGCGAAGTGCATGGACGCCGGCATCGGTACGGCCGGAACCGTGGATTTCAACCGGCTCTCCGTAGAGATGTTCCAGGATGTTTTCCAGTTTCTCCTGAATGGTGTCCGAAGTGTTGCCCTGGCGCTGCCAGCCGTTGTAACGTGTGCCGTCGTATGCAAGAATCAGACAAAAATTTGCCATATTATGCATCCCCCTGTTCTATGAACTGAAATATTGTATATTTGTTGAGTTCTCCGATTTTTGCGTAGCCGTAAGCAGAAAAGGTGTCCATAGGCGACTGGCCGCGCAAATCCATGATAATAAAATTGCATTTGAGTTTTTTGGCACATTTGGCAATTTGTTTGAAATTCGGTTCCGTGGAATTGACCTGTTTGTAGAGTGTATGGCTGTATTTTCCAAGGGAACCTTTGCCGCGTCTTCCGTATGGCATCAGAATTGATGGGTCATAGACGCGGGCATATGCGCCGATATGTTCATCTGTGGCGAGGCGCACTAGTTCAAGTCCGTCTGCGGCCGCTTTGTTGTTGATCAGGTTGCAGAGATAAACTACTTCACTTGGAACCTTCTGCGGATTGTCTGCCAGAAAGAAATTGTTGGCAGCGAACATGCCTTTGCCGCTAACGGCAATGATTGCGGAAAAAAGAAGCATCAGGATAAGCTTTTGTATTTTGGTTTTTCTTTTTTTCAGAAAATCTGCCGCTGCCAGCGCGATCAGGAAGACAGTAGGAAGCAGCCACAGAACTCTCCAGTAAACTTCATCGCCGAGACAGGCGTGGATGATGGCCGCGGTGAGCGGACAAAGAAAAATGAATAACAGCAACGCGGAATAGAGCAATACGAAGCGCGTATTTTTTTCCTTTCGTTTTTGTACCAGAAGATAGATCACAGCGGCAAGCAAAAGATATTGGTAATAGCCGCCCTCCCAGTACATTTTCCAGTTGGAAAGGATCCATGTCATGAGTTCTTTCATAGGATTCCATATCTCCTTAACACTAAAATCATAATATATGCAACACCGCATATCACAGACGGCAGACAGCAAAGCAGGCCCACTGCCATTCTCCGAAGACTTTTAAAATGAATGGTTGCGATCAGCGTAAAGCAGCCCATCATAATCGGAGTAAGAATGATACCGACGGAGGTAAGCAGACAGGCGCCAAGGTTGGCCATGCCGTATAACAGCCAGGAATATTCCGGTTTTTCTTTCATGATAACGGACAAGGAAAGCCAGATTACAAGCGGCAGCATAAATGCGGCGAGCAAGGCTTTCCCCTGCCAGATACGGATCATCTGGAAACTGCCGGAATTGTAAGTGGAATAGGCAGAAAACCAGAAGAGCACAGCTGCGAGGAACAGAAAAATACCACGGGCATCCTTATCTTTGGCAAACCATTTTTTTACGAGCTGGTACAAAGCCAGATAAGATGCAGGCAGAAAGACAGCCGGAAAAATCGTGTGCGCAGTGATGGCCGCATGAAGTCCCCCTACCAGTTGGCTGATCACAGCCAGAAAAATCGGGAACGGCGACAGAATATATCTGCGCGGTAATTCACGGTAGGCAAGTCCCGTATAAGAGTTTACGTGAAAAATGCTGTCCTCATGGATCGCTGTAGTAGACGCAGCTACGTAAAGTGCGTCGTCTGCATCAAGATGTGCGTAGCGGACAACGACAAAAACCTGGAGCGCAATTAAAAGGACTGCCATCCAGAAAAATAAAGAGGTATCCTGCAATTTTTCCTTTGTGGGAAACCATGTGGAAAAACCACGTTTTTTCATACTGAAAAGGCCGGCACCAGTAGCAATACACATAACTACGGCATAGCAGATAACAAGAACATGAAGCGGCTGATCTGCAAAGAGCATGGGTACCGTCAAAAGTTCTGTCGCTGCAAATATAAATAGATAGCCGGTCAAAAAGCTTTCACAGAGCGTAAAGCTTTCTTTTTTTCTTAAAAATAAAGCTCCTGAGGCTGTCGGCACAAAAATAAGCCAGAATGCGGCAAGAAGCGCTTTTATTGTAAAATGCATAAGATCACCTGTCCTTAGAAAAAATGATACAAGATGAGGTTAGCAGGGATTGCAGGAAAAAGCAAGGCAATCTTTCTTAAAAAATTCGAACGGAAATGCCGCAGTCTGGCAGAAAAATTTTGTAAGGGGCTCCTTTATTTATGATGATATGGAAGGTATTGCTACTGAAGAAAAAAACAGGTATACTTGGAATACTAAAAAAAGCGGAAAATTGCCGGATATATCAGTAAGAATTTGCAGGGGGAAACAGTAACAGATGGACAACACGATCAGAACAGAACTGGAAGAGGAATTGCGGGAGCTTCCTGTGATTCAGTATGCATGGGTAGCGAAAGCGGAAATTCCTTTTTCAGAAAAGGTACGTACAATTTGTAAAGAGGAGTGCCCGCGTTACGGGAAAAGCTGGGCGTGTCCGCCGGGTGTTGGTACGGTTGGGGAATGTCGTGCGATTTGTGATGAATTTGAAGGTGCATTTGTCTTTACGACAGTAGCGGAAGTGCAGGATATTATGAATATGGAAGAGACGCTGGCAACGAGAGAAGGACATGAGGAAGTGACGCGTGAAATCCGTGATCTGTTTCGAAAACGTTCTTTCCGGACGTTGGCAATGTCAGGTGATTCCTGTGCAATTTGTCCGGAATGTGCCTACCCGGCGGGACCGTGCAGGCATCCGGATCGGATGATCCCTTGTATTGAGGGATTTGGTATTGTGGTACCGCTATTGGCTCTGCGCGCAGGAATCGCGTTTGAGAACGGGGGCGGTGTTGTGACATGGTTCGGATTGATTTTGTATGGAAGATAATTTTATAAATAAAAAATTTTACGCGTTAGTTTCCGGAAAAATGTATTTTTTGACTGAGTTCACAGATTTACCACATATTTATCACAGTTTTGTCAAAGGGCGCGGATATACTCTGAACTAACAAAGAGACAATGGACTGGGAATAGGAGATTTGATTTCTGAACAAATTTCCAATTTTTCAGACAAAATATACCAGGAGGGATTTTATATGAAGAAGCAGACTTTACTTTCTTTCTTATGTGCAGGAACTTTAATGGTTGCAGCGGTTACAGGACTGACCGGGTTTGCAGACGGAGAAAATACTTCCAGTGAGGCAGGCGGTTACACGCTTCTGTCTACAGCGGAGGTAGATGCGGCGGAGGTTAAGAAAACAGACGGCACGATTACAGGGGTTTCGGATATTGTAAAAGAAGTGATGCCGGCAGTTGTATCAATTACGAACAAATCCGTGCAGGAGGTACGGGATCTGTTCAGCATGTACGGCATGTATGGTTTTGGAAATGGCAGGACTTACACGTATGAGAGCGAGAGCAGGGGTTCTGGCATTATTATCGGACAGAATGAAGATGAATTGCTGATCTGCACGAACAATCACGTGGTAGAGGGCGCGACAGAGCTTACCGTTGGTTTTGTAGATGACGCGGTATATGAGGCAGTCGTAAAAGGAACCGATCCGGAAAACGACCTGGCGGTTGTGTGTGTGAAGCTTTCTGACCTGAAGGATGACACGAGAGACCAGATCAAGGTTGCTCAGATCGGAGACTCCGATGATCTGCTGGTAGGCGAGCAGGTTGTTGCAATCGGAAATGCGCTTGGATATGGACAGTCTGTGACGACTGGTATCGTCAGCGCTTTGAACCGCACGATCCAGGCGGACGGATATGATAATACAAAACTGATTCAGACGGACGCTGCGATCAATGGCGGAAACAGCGGCGGAGCGCTTCTCGATATGAATGGTCGTGTGATTGGCATTAATTCAGCAAAGATCAAGGCAGCAGGCGTGGAGGGCATGGGCTACGCAATTCCGATTTCCTATGCAAAGCCGGTTCTCGAGGATCTGATGAACAAAAAGACGCGTACCGAGACGGTTGAGGAGGAGGATCGTGCTTACATTGGCATTTCCGGGCAGAGTGTGACGGATGAGATGTCTTCCCTGTACGGTATTCCAAAAGGACTTTTTATTACTGAAGTGGCAGAAGACAGTCCGGCCGAGGCGGCAGGATTAAACAAGGGAGACGTTATCACAAAATTTGACGGCAGCGGTATTACTTCGATGGAAGGACTGCGGGAGATACTGGCTTATTATGCAGCAGGCGAGGATGTGAAACTGACAGTCAGCTCAGCTCATGATGGTGAGTATGTTTCTGAGAAGGTTGATGTGACACTTGGCGCGCTGCAGGATTACAGAAACGAATAAAACAGAGTGGGGGTGCCGCACAGGTGGCTGTGCGGCAGCCCTTTTGCAATTGGAAAAATATGGAAACTATGAATGAGAAAATTAATGGATGATTTGCTGAAGAAAGTGGCTTTGGACCGTTTATAATTAAACATTTTGCCACTTCTCATTGTTAACGTGAAAAAGGATTTGCCAAATTGGATTGTGCGTTGTATAATAACGCAGAAATTTATTTCAGATAAGGAGGCCATATTTTATGTCATACACAGAAGAGATTTACGAGCGTGTCGTAGCACAGAACCCGGGTGAGCCGGAGTTTCATCAGGCAGTGAAGGAAGTGCTGGACTCTCTGAAGCTTGTCATTGACGCGAATGAGGAGAAGTATCGTGAAGCCAGCCTGCTTGAGAGACTGGTTGAGCCGGAGCGGGTGATTTCCTTTAAGGTTCCGTGGGTAGATGACAGTGGAAAGATACAGGTAAACAAGGGATACCGTGTACAGTTCAACAGTGCAATCGGACCGTATAAGGGAGGGCTTCGTTTCCATCCGTCTGTAAATCAGGGTATTTTGAAGTTTCTTGGATTTGAGCAGATCTTTAAAAATTCTCTGACAGGACTTCCAATCGGCGGTGGCAAGGGTGGTTCTAATTTTGATCCCAAGGGTAAATCTGACCGTGAGGTTATGGCATTCTGCCAGAGCTTTATGACAGAACTCTCCAAATACATCGGGGCAGACCAGGATGTTCCGGCCGGAGATATCGGTGTAGGCGGAAGAGAGATTGGCTATCTTTATGGACAGTATAAGAGAATGAGAGGCCTGTATGAGGGTGTTCTGACAGGCAAGGGGCTGACCTGGGGCGGATCGCTTGTACGTACGCAGGCGACAGGCTATGGTCTTGTGTACATTCTGGACGCAATGCTGAAGGAACATGATCAGGAGCTTGCAGGAAAGATTGTGGTTGTATCTGGGTCTGGAAACGTTGCAATTTATGCGACGGAGAAGGCGCAGCAGCTCGGCGCAAAGGTTGTAGCGATGAGCGATTCGAATGGTTATGTCTATGATCCGGAGGGAATCAGACTTGATCTTGTAAAGGAAATCAAAGAAGTTCGGCGTGGCAGAATCAAAGAGTATGCGGAGATGGTGCCGGGTGCAGTTTATACAGAAGGAAAAGGCATCTGGAATATCAAATGTGACATTGCACTTCCTTGTGCAACGCAGAATGAGTTGAATCTTGATGATGCAAAGACCCTGAAAGCAAACGGCTGTTTTGCAGTTGCGGAAGGCGCAAATATGCCGAGTACGCGTGAAGCGACCGATTTCTTCCTGGAGGAGGGAATTCTTTTCCTGCCTGGTAAAGCATCCAATGCAGGCGGTGTTGGTACTTCCGCACTTGAGATGTGCCAGAACAGTATGCGTTTGAGCTGGACCTTTGAGGAAGTGGATGAGAAGCTTCAGCGTATGATGAACGACATTTACATCAAAATTTCTGATGCGGCAAAGCGCTACGGTGTAGAGGGCAATTATGTGACGGGCGCAAACATTGCCGGCTTTGAAAAGGTTGCGAATGCGATGCTGGCACAGGGAACAGCACTGTAAAAACAGATATAGAATAGTATATTAGATAACTGCTGCGGGCACAGGCCCGTAGCAGTTTTTTTGTCGTATAGGGAACTTGTCTCCTCATACGACAAAAGCTTCCGACAGAATACGCAGCTCGTAAAGAAGAAATTAGCTGACGGTTTCATTCTGAAACGCTATGCTTTATCAATGCATGAAAATATGTTAGGATGAAGAAAGCAGGAGGTGCGTATGAAATTTTTTCACATTTCAGATTTACATATAGGAAAGCGTGTAAATGGATTTTCCATGCTGGAAGACCAGAGATATATTTTGCAGCAGATTTTAGAGCTGGCGGATGAGAATACTCCAGATGGAATCTTGATTGCCGGTGATTTGTATGACAAGCCGCTGCCATCAGCGGAGGCGGTAGAGCTGGTGGACTGGTTTTTGTCACAGTTTGCGATACGGGAGATTCCGGTATGGGCGATCAGTGGAAATCATGATTCGCCGGAACGTGTCGCCTATGGAAGCGGGATGCTGGAACACGCCGGAATTTATATGAATCGTGTGTTTGATGGAGCGTTGCAGGGTTACTGTGTGCGAAAATCTGCTGAGGGGCGGAAAAAGGAAATCTGCCGGATTACTAAGGCAATGGAGCAGGCTGGTATGCTCGGAGAACAGACAGGGGAAATGGAGCAAGTCTGTATCTGGTTACTGCCATATCTGCGTCCGGCGCAGGTGCGACGTTTTTTTCCTGAGAAAGAAATCGAGACGACGCAGCAGGCGGTTGAGGCCGTACTTGCCGGAGCTGAACTACCGGAAAAACAGATTCATATTTTGGTGATGCATCAGTTTTTGGCGGGAGCGTCTGTATGTGATTCCGAAGAGCTTTCGGTAGGAGGGCTGGATCAGGTGGCTGCTTCTGCCGTAAATGCGTTTGATTATGTGGCGCTTGGACATTTGCACCGTCCGCAGAAGGTTGGGCGGGAGACGATACGCTATTGTGGGTCACCGTTAAAATATTCTTTTTCAGAGGCAGGATATCAGAAATCGGTTACGGTTGTTGAGGCAGGGGAGGGAAAGGATGTGTCAATCCGGACGATTGCATTAATGCCGAAACGGGAGTTGCGGGAAATTCGCGGGCCGATCGACAGGCTGTTGGAGAAAGCGGTATACGAGGCAGCTGATCAAAAGGATTACCTGCATATTACGCTGACTGATCAGGAGGAAGTACTGGATGCAATGGGGAGACTTCGGGAGGTATATCCGAATATTATGAGGCTCGATTTTGAAAAGAATCATATGGCAATGGAGGATGGACCACAGACGGTTTTTCTGGATGCGAAGACTCCGGAAGAGCTTTTTGCGGAGTTTTTCATGCTGCAAAACGGCAGGGAGATGAGTGAGGAACAAAGCCGGCTTGTAAAGACATTGTTGTGATTTCATCGTGCGGGAGCGGAAACAATAAGGGCAAGAAAGAAAAAAGGGAATAGAGAAAAAGGGAATAAAGGAGCAGAAAAATGAGACCGGAATATCTGACGATGTGCGCTTTCGGACCATATGCCGGGAGCGTGGAGATACCGTTTTCAAGATTTGGAGATCATGGCTTGTATCTGATTACCGGTGATACAGGAGCCGGAAAAACAACAATTTTTGACGGTATTGTATTTGCTTTATATGGAGAGGCGAGCGGAGATATTCGCAGGCCGGACATGCTGCGCTCCGATTTTGCAGCTCCGACAGAGAAAACGTATGTGGAGCTTGTTTTTACGTGCAGAGGAAAGCAGTATACTGTCCGGCGCAATCCGGAATATATCCGCCCCAAAGCACGGGGGGAAGGGATGACGAAAGAGGGGGCAGATGCTTCTTTGGTATATCCGGATGGCAGGGTAGTCTCCGGGAGTCGTCAGACAACGAAAGCAGTGGAGGAACTGCTTGGGCTTGAGCGCAGTCAGTTTGTACAGATTGCAATGATTGCGCAGGGCGATTTTCAGAAGCTTCTGCTCGCAGGGACGCAGGAACGGGGAAAGATTTTTCGGAAAATTTTTGATACAGGCTGTTATGAAAGTTTTGCAAAAGAACTGAAAAGACGGTTGTTGGAGACGAAACGTGGATATGAAGAGCTGCAGCGAAGTGCAGAGCAGTATATCAGGGGGATTTTGCTCCCTGAGTGTGAGGAGACTGCTGCGGAGAACGCGGAAATTGGGGGGAAGGAGCAGGCTCCGACAACAGAGGCGATTCGGGTAAAGGAAGGGCTCGAAGTGAAAGAAGGAATTCCGGAAAAAGAACAGAGTTGGGCAGAAGAGCTGCGCGCGCTTTTGAAGAAAGAGAATGCCGTTTATTATGTTGGTGAGGTGGAGCGGGCGCTTGAAGGATTGCTACAAGAGGAAGGAAAGCGACAGGACAGGAGAAAAGAGCTGCTGAGTGGGCTGGAAGGAGAACGGATGATGCTTCAGGAGCAGCTTGGCAGGTGGCAGCTGCTTGAGCAGACAGAGGCACAGCGCAAGGAAAAACAAGTACTTTTAGAAGCGCTTCAGAAAGAGCTTGCAGTATATAAGGTACAGTATGAGGAAGCCCTTGGCGAGGAGCCGGTGGCAAGACAGGCGGAGGAACGGCTGGCAGTTTTAACAGAACAGATGAATCGCTATGAAGCTTTTGAAAAGCTGGGGGAATCTATTGCATCACTTACGAGCGTGCAGGAGCAGGAAGAGCAGAAAATCAAAAAGCAGGAAATTACATTGCAGAGGATTCAGGAGTCTGTGATAGATGGAGAATCGCGGCTTCAGTCGATCGGGAGGCCTGATGAGAGTCTGTACCTTCTGAAAATGGAAGAAGAAAAGGCAGTTTTGCGGCAGCAGCGGCTTCAACAATTGGAGGAAATGCTGCAGGAGGCTGGGAAGCAGGGGCATCTCCGGGACATGGCGCGGAAGGAATTTACGCAGGCAAGGCAGGAGAGTACGGTTCTCGGAAAGAAATATGTAGATTTGGAAGCAGCATTTTTAAGCGGGCAGGCGGGGATTCTGGCCCAGAGCCTTGAGGCAGGAAAACCGTGCCCTGTGTGCGGGGCGAAGGAGCACCCGGTTCCGGCAAAGGCGGAGACTTGTGTACCGTCGGAGGAGGAGCTCAAAAAGCTGGCAAAGCAAAGAGATACGGCACTTTCTAATACAGAGAGGGCTGCTGATATTGCGGCAAGTGAAAACGGAAAATATGAGCAGATTTGTAACGCACTGGAGACATGGTGTAGCCAGGAAGGAATCTGGAATTTGGAAGATCGTGAAAGCCGGGAAGGAGAAGGTGTTTTAGAAGGAAGGGTAAAATCACTGGAACAGGAGGCCCGGGGATATTTGCAGGAACAGTCTTGGGAACTGAACGGAATTATGCAGCAGCATCGTGTCAGAAAGCAGGAATTACAGTTGCTTCTGACGGAAAAAAAGGCGCTGGAGAAAGAGCTTTTGCAGCTGAAGGAAAGAAGCACTACGCTTCAGAAGGAGCAGGAGTTGTGTTTGCAGGAGCTGATCCGGTGTCGTGCGCAGAGGCAGGAAAAAGAATTGCAGTGGAGGGAACAGAAAAGCAGTCTTTTTTATGAGAATCGCACAGAAGCGGAAAAAGATGTGCAAAGGCTTGCGCAAAAAAGCAGTCAGATTATGGAGCGGATTTCGGTCGCCCGGACCGCACTGGAGAAGTGTCAGAGCAGGATTCAGGCAGAAACACATGCTCTGGAGCTCTTGAAAGCACAGACAGAGAAGGAAGCGCGGCCGAAGAAGGAAAAGCTTCTGGAGAAGAAGGAAAAGCTTCTGCATGAAAAAGAAGCGCTTGAGAGGCAGCAGGAAATCGGTCATGTTCTGCTTCAGACTGATGAAGGGATTCTGGCGCAGCTGCGAAAGAGTAAAAAGAAGCTGGGACGGATTCAGGAATCTTACCAGATGCTTGCTTCTCTGTCCGATACGGCAAACGGTGAGTTGAAGGGACGACAAAAACTGGCCTTCGAACAGTATATTCAGACTGTTTACTTCAGTCAGGTAATCCGGGAAGCGAATAAACGTTTTGGAACAATGTCTGGTGGACGCTATTATCTGAAACGCAGGATGACAGCAGACAGCCTGCGCAGTCAGACCGGACTGGAACTGGATGTATTTGATTATTATACAGGTCGTCTGCGCAGTGTGCAGAGTCTTTCAGGTGGAGAATCCTTCAAAGCATCGCTTGCCCTTGCCCTGGGGCTGGCAGATGTTGTACAGCAGCATGCAGGAGGTGTGCAGCTTGATGCTGTTTTTATTGATGAAGGCTTCGGTTCGCTGGATCGGGAGTCGTTAGATCAGGCAGTCCGCATTTTACAGGAGCTGACGGGGGGCGGGCGTCTGGCCGGTATTATCTCGCATGTGGACGAATTAAAGGAGCGGATCGAACGGAAAATATATGTAAAGAAAGGGATGCATGGAAGCCGGGTGGAGTTGTCTGTGTAATGGAGATATATCGCCGGGAATATGTTTGCGTGCCTATCTGTGAAATGGACCGTTTTAAAAAAATGCTATGATATCACATTTCCATCACAATTTTATGTTTGATTAATTACAGAATGATTACAAAAGTTTTTCAATAAAGTAAAGTTATGGGCTAAATTTTCTAAGCGAGGGAATGGGATGGAGAATAAAGGACAATTTGAAAATATCAGAATTTTGCTGGTAGAGGATGAGGAGAAACTGCGGACTACGATTCAGGATTATCTCGAAATGAACGGTTATGAGGTGGAGGCTGTGCAGGATGGGACAGCCGCGTTGGAGCTGTTCGGACAGGGGGAAGAGAACTGGCCGCAGTTGATTTTGCTGGATGTTATGCTGCCGTTTGTGGATGGTTTTGAAATACTGGAAAAAATAAGGGAGAAGTCGGATGTTCCGGTGATTATTCTGACGGCGCGGTGCAGCGAAGAGGATCAGCTTCGGGGATTTTCACTTGGTGCTGACGATTATCTGGTGAAGCCGTTTTTGCTGTCTGTGCTGAAAGCTCATATAGAAGCGCTTTTGCGCCGGACCAGCGGAGGAAGCCAGAGGAAGACCTACGGCATTCTGGCAATTGACCGGAAGTCACACAAGGTATATCTGGAGGGAGAGCTTCTGATTTTGACGCCAAGAGAATACGAGGTGCTGGTTTTTCTGGCAACGAATGAAAAGATTGTACTTACCAGAGACCGACTGCTCGATGAGATCTGGGGGATTGATTATAATGGAACGGACCGTTCGGTTGATACGATTATCAAACAGCTTCGGCTCAAGCTCGGAAAAGCGGGGCGTTACATTGATACAATCTATGGTACAGGCTATCGGTTTGAGGTAAAAGCGGATGAATACAATTAGCAGACGACTTTTCGTAATGATTGTCCTGCTCCTTACCGTAATGTCAGGAGGAGCGGGTATTCTTTATGCGTATGGCGCCCGGGCGCTTTATATCTCTGAGCAGAAAAAAACGCTGGAGGAGGTATATGGTCTGCTTTTACAGGAAAATATACCGGAGCTTTGCGAGCGGGAAAACAGGCTCAAAAACGAGGCGGCAGAGGATGAATGGGAAGAGCTTTCCGGCGGTTTGCTGGAGGAATATGAAAATAAAAATCTTCGTTTCCGAATCCGGGATGAGAACTACGAGCTTTTATATGCGACAAATAAAACGGCCCAGGTTCGAAGCAAGGAGAATGATACGGCACAGAACAGCCATCTTATGAAGCTGTATTCGGAAAAACCGAAGGCAGAATATGATGAAAACGTAACTGGAGGGCGTGTTGTACTCAGAGGAAAACATGTCTGGAATGGAGCGACCTATTATATCTTGATTACGGAATCAGCTACTCAGATAAATCGCAGTACAGAATATGCACAGCAGGTACTTTTGCTGGTACTTCTGGCTTTTCTTGTGCTGGGCGCTTTTTTGGTGCGGATTATCTCGAGAGGTATAGGGCTGCCAGTGGAGCAGGCGGCCCGGGCCGCAAGGAAGATCGCAAGCAAAGATTTTTCAGAGCGTGTGGAAAAGACAACAAAGTATCGTGAGCTGAATGAATTGAGTGACAGTATTAATCTGATGTCGCAGCAGATTCAGAATTATATTCGGGATCTGGAAACGTTTAATCAGCTTTTGCAGCAGGAGAATTTGCGGCGGGTAGAGCTGGAACAGCACCGGAAACGTTTTGTGAATAATGTTTCGCATGAACTGAAGACACCGCTTGCTATTATTTCAGGGCAGGTGGAAATGCTTCCCATGATTCATGATTCTGGAAAAAGAGAGGATTACTGTAACTCAGTTATGGAAGAAATCGGACGGATGAATGATATGATTCAAAGTATGCTGCAGATTTTTTCCGTGGAGCAAGGGTTTGAGGATATTTCAATGGAGCAGCTTGATTTGGGCCGGCTTGCAAAGGAGGCGTTTGCAGATTTTATGCCGTTGTTTGTACGGCAGGAGCTCCGGGCAAAGTTTGAGGCAGACAAAGAGAGCGGAGCAGAAGGACAGAACGAACAGAGCATAGAGGCGAAGAACGGCTGTGGAGAATCGGGAGATTTTGCCGGTGCCGGAAGCGGGAAAGCCTGTATGATTCAGGGGAACCAGGAGAATCTGCGCCGGGCGATGAACAATTTTCTGATGAATGCTTACCGGTATGCGCCGAAGGGGAGTCACGTGAAAGTCATGGTTGCAGAGAGTGGAAATTATATTATTTTTTCTGTTTACAATGAGGGTTCGCAGATTTCCGAAAAGGATATGGAACGGCTCTGGGACAGCTTCTATCAGGGAAGTGAAAGCAGCGGACAGGGAACGGGGCTTGGCCTTTATATTGTAAAAAGCATTGTGGCGCAGCACGGAGGAGTCTGCGGTGCAGAGAATCAGGGAAACGGCGTGGAGTTCTGGTTCGGGATTCCGAAAGCAGGAGATACAAAATAAAAGACATTTTTTCTGCGAGGGCGTCATACATTCTAGGGAAAGGATGTGAGCGCTGGTGTCGGAATACAAACGTTTTATTGCTTATTTTTATGAGTACATAGATGGAAAAAGGCAGAAAAATGCCGGATTTGCCAAGGTAGAGCTGAGAAATGGAATGTGGCGCCTTCTGTTTCGGCTGAATACAGGAATCTTGCTGGATCAGCCGATACAGGTGTATGGTTTTGTCAGAGTGGACAAATTGCTGTTGGGCGTGCCAATGGGTAGAATCCATCCGGAGAGGCAGAATATGGAGGACTGGGCTTATCGTGCCAATGCACCGATCGGAGAAAATGGTTACGGTCTCGAGGATTTGTCGGGAATCCATATAATGGATGGAAGCGGACGCAGCATCTGGACTGTATGGGATGACGAGCAGCTGCAACCAGAGCACTTTGTTTTGGAACTGCCGGAGGCAGAACCGTCAGAAGAAGAGCAGGAAAACACGGAATCGGAGCTGATGCAGGCCGAACTGGAAGGCAGGATTGAAGCGGTAACACCGATGGTTGTGCTGCCCGAAGAACAAAGCAATGAGAGCGTGCGCGAAGAGCAGAGCGAAGAAGTTATGCAGGAAAGCATAGCGGGGGAGCAGAGGGAAGCGCGTATGCAGGAAGAGCCAAACGAAAATGAAGGCGTCATGCAGGAGAGCCTGGGGGAAGAGCCAAGCGAAAATGAAGGGCTCATGCAGGAGAGGCTAGAGGAAGAGCCAAGCGAAAATGCGGAGATCATGCAGGAGAACCTGAGTGAAGAGCCAAACGAAAATGAAAGGTTCACGCAGGAAAGTCTGGGGGAAGAGCCAAGCGAAAATGAAGGGTTCATGCAAACATGCATGCCTAGGGAAGGACAGGTCAGGGATGATTTCCGGGAAAATACTCCAATCGTAGAAAAGAGGGATGAGGAGAAAGAGACTGGCGTCAGACTGGATGCAATGAGTGAGCTGTTTCAGATTCGTTCACATGTTCAGCCATTTACGGATACGGAGCTTACGGACTGCGTTATGATTCTTCCCTGTGATATTACACGTTTGCAGCAGGAAAAATGGCAGGTGGGAAGAAGCAGCTTTTTACAGCATGGATTTTACCAGTATCGCCATTTACTGCTCGGCATCATGGAGGATGGAGAGTACGTCCTCGGTGTTCCGGGTATCCAGAATTCACAGGAGCAGTATATGGCGCGGATGTTTGGATTTGAGCATTTTAAGCCGTCAAAAAGGCTGGAGTGTGGTAAGCTGTTCGGCTACTGGTGCAGCAATCTGAGAAAGTGTAACAGTTAGAACGTTTGAAGTTAAATGTTATCCGGTTGGGGATCCCGCAGGCAGGCCTGGGGGATTTCTTTTTGCAGACAGCTCAAAAATTCCAGAAGTTCGGGCTGGGAAAAGGCAGCAAAGGAATGGTTCTGCAACAGAATCTCCGGACAGTCCCGGAAGGATTGCAGATAATACTTTTTACAGCCGGAAAGCCAGACGCCGATGTCTTCAAAGTCTGCCCTGGTATGCAGTCCTTTGACTGCGGTGGTGCGGAACTCGTAGTCAGTGGCACCGCTTTTTAAAAGTTCCACGGAAAGGGAAACTTTTTCAAGGAGGCAGGAGGCTCGGGCGCTGTCGGTAAGTCCGCAGACCCTGGCATAGTTTGTGCGTCCGGCCTTAATGTCCATGGCTACATAGTCGACAAGTTTTTTTCGCAGTAGTTCTTCCAGCATTTTCGGGTTCGAGCCATTTGTATCCAGTTTGACCAGGTATCCCGCTGATTTTATGGAAGCCAGAAAATCCGGAAGATTTGGGTAAAGCGTCGGTTCACCGCCAGTTACGCAGATACCTTCCAGAATACCGGAACGCTTTTGTAAAAAGGCAAAAAATTCTTCCTGGCTGATGGCAGAAAGCGTATTTGGCGTAAGAACCAGAGAACTGTTCTGACAGAAGGGACAGCGAAAATTGCAGCCGCCGAGAAATACGATGGCAGCCATATGATCCGGAAAATCCAGAAGGGTAAGCTTTTGAAGGCCGAGAATTTTCATGATTACTCCTTATTGTGATGATTAGTTTTTATGAGCAAAAAGCAGTGTTGTGGATGACAACAAAGTTATTGCCATGGGAGGGTTTTGAGCGCGTCGAGTTCCTCTTGCGTGTCTGCATCGAGCAGTTCGTAAGGGGTTGCCGCCTGCACAGTTCGGACAAGAGTTGTATGCTTTCGGATGATAAAGCTACCGCCGCAGTTATCTGGAAGCGACAGCAGATCGGGAAAAAACTTTGAGGGAAACAATACGGGGCTGCCGACGTCGGAACCGCAGGCGAGCCGGTAAATAAAGCGTGGTTCGCGGGAAAAGGCGATAATTATTTTTTTGATACTGCTGGCCGTTAAAAACGGCTGATCACTCTGCAAAAATAAGCATCCGTCAAGCTGCATGGAAGAAACACGCGGAAAAGGCGCGTAATTCATAAGCGCAGACAGTCCCAACCTTATGGTATCATTTAAGCCAGGAAGATTGTGCAGGAGGCAGGGAAAGGCAAGCTTTTGGCAGAGCTGCGAAAAATCCGGTGATCTCGTAACAGCAATTCTGCGCACAGCCGGGGCGGCAAGTGCAGCGTTCAAGACAGGCTCAGCGAGCGGCCGGCCATGAAAATCGGCGAAGAGCTTGCCGTCTGTACCAAAGCGCCGGCCTTTGCCGGAGGCCATGACCACAATACCGACTGGGGCAGTACAGCTGTCACTGTCCGGGAAAGCATTCTGAGAAAATTTGGAGGTTAGCCTCATGGCATCTGGTTTTGTAGAGTTCATATTGGTGCATCAGCTCCTTTGCCTGATCGGTGAGGCAGCTTCCGCCGCCGCCTTTTCCACCTGTTTTTCGTTCGATTAACGAGTAACCGAGATTTGATTCCGCTCTCTGGATGATCTTACATGCTTTTGTGTAAGCCATCCCCATTTCACAGGCAGCGCTTCGCAGGGAACCGGTTTGTTCAATCAGGAGCAAAAGCCGATAAGGACCTTCGCCGAAGAAGCGTTCGCCGGTATCGTCACAGAGAAACAAATGAATTTTGGGCTGCATAAAAATCTCCTTAATTACATGACAGATTCTTTATTGTTGCAAGGGATATAGAAAAAACTGGTTGTGCTGCCGGAATACCTGTACTGGACCGTAGAGTCGGGAGAGTGCTTTCGACAGAACTGATTCAGAATCCCGACCGGGGTACACAGAACTGACGAGACGGCCTTCTTTCATGAGAAGGAGCTGGTTGCAGTGGTTGAGGGCTGTGCAGGGGTCGTGCAGGATCAGAAGACCGGCTTTGTTGTTATCATACACGATATTCTGGAGGATGTTAAGTATCTTGTTGCGGTTTGGGTAATCGAGCGCGCTGTCCGGTTCGTCAAGAAACAGGATATTCGTATTTTGGACAAGCGTTCGCGCCAATATACAGAGCTGTTTCTGACCTTCGCTTAAAGTACAGAAATCATGTGCGGCAAAGTCCTGCATACCGACTGTTTCGAGTGCCGAAAGAGCGGCTGCGCGGTGAGATTTGCCGGTTCGGGAGAGAAGGGGGAGGAAGGGCTGAAAACCCATGAGGACGGCGTCCAACACCGGCAGTGATGCACAGAGACTGCTTTTCTGCGGAATATAGCTGATGTGCTGTGCGAGTTTCCGGCTGCTAAGCTGCATTAGATTATACGTGGCGTGGCCGTTATCAGGAAGCAACATGCAGGAGCCGGAGGATGGAATCAGGTGGCAGAGCCCTTTGATTAAGGTTGTTTTTCCACATCCGTTCGGACCGAGAAGTGCAGTCAGTGTTTTTGATCTGAGCGTAAATGAAACGTTGGAAACAATCGGTTTTTTATATCCGGCAGAAAATCCGGTAACTTCAAGTTTCATGTTCTCCCCTCCCGAAAAAGAATCCAAAGCAGAAATGGCGCGCCGAGTACAGAGGTCAGAATACTGACCGGCAGTTCTGTGGCAGTGCTGCGTGCGATAAGATCAGCGGTAAGGAGCAGGGCGCTTCCGAGCAGGCCGGACAGGAAAAGGGTGGCTCGACCGTTGGTTTTCAGAAGAAGCCGTGCAGTATGTGGCGCGAGCAAGCCGATAAAGCTGATCAGTCCTGTTACACTGACCGTTGCGGCGACAACGAGGGTAGCAAGCGAAAGCAGGAACAGGCGTAGCAGCGTGACCGGGACACCAAGGGTACGAGCCTCGTCATCAGATAAAGAGAGCAGCAGCATTTTTTGACAGAAGAAAAACAACAGGAAAATTCCGCTTGCAGAGACGATCAGTGGAACCGGAATTTTTGATGCCGTGATACTTCCGAGGCTTCCCATAATCCAGTATTCGATGGAGGCCAGCTCTTTTTCCGGGTCGGCTGTGAATTTCAGCATCATAAGTACAGACTGAGCCAACGCGTTTACTGCAATGCCGGATAGCACCATGGTGGCGAGATTTTTCTGTCCGGTCAGTGAGGTGAGCGCGAATGCCAGAAAGACCGCGCTGAGTGCCCCTGCGAATGCCCACCCAGTAATACCTGCCGGGGAAGCGTGGAAAAAGAGAATGGCCGACGCTGCCCCGACGCTGGCTCCGGAGGACACACCGATGATATCCGGGGAGGCCAGGGGATTTTGAAAAATGATCTGGTAAACCATTCCGGCGCAGCCAAGACAGAAGCCGGCGCAGAGCGCCATGACCGTGCGCGGCAGGCGAAGCGTCTGGAAAACCCGGAGGGCCGCTTCATTACCGGAAAACAGTACTGTAAGGGAAAGAGGGTATTTCCCGGTGCAAAGTGACAGGAAAAAGGCAGCCCCTGTAAAAACAAGGGCTGTCATAAGAATAAAAAAGGTTCTGTGTACGTGAATTTTTGTTTGCATAAAATCAGGGCAGGCTGTTCAAATCCGGAGTGAATCCGTAAAAGGTTTCATAAAAATCAATGACCTCAGCCTGGAAGGTCTCCGGGGCAAAAAGCTCCGGGTGCAGAATGGAAGCTGACCATAAAGAACCGAGAATACAACCGGGAACAGGAGAATCCCATGCCTCGAACGCAGACGGAATCTGGTAAACGGCGCCGTCAGCAACAGCCGTCAGGGAGGAGAGTGTTTCATCGTTCAAAACATCCTCTACGGTGTACTCTGCTTCTGCGGCAAGAAGAATTACATCTGGATTCCAGGAAAGAAGCTGTTCATAGGAAATATCAACCCAGGACGAATCAGTGAGCTCAGCAGCAATGTTCGTACCGCCACTTCGCTCGATCAGTGTATTCTGATACATACCACTTCCGGCAACCCGGAGAATAGAACCGACACCTGCAAGATAAACAGAAGGTGTGTCACAGTCTGCAAGCGTTTTCGTAAGGCTTTCAACCTGTTCTGTATAATAAGTATTCAGAGCTTCTGCTTTTTCCTGCGTACCGGTTGCGTCAGCAAGCAGGTTTACTGCATCGAGCAGAGCTGCTTCATCTTCGGGCCGGACAGCAAGGACAGTCAACCCCAACTCTTCCATGGCAGGAATCTGATCTTTGAGTTTGGCCGGAACAACGACGAGATCGGGATTCAGGGCTGCACAGCCCTCCAAGTCAAATTCTTTTGCTGTACCGACCGATGGCAGTTCCAGAAGCTTCGGGGCAGCGAGAGAATAGATCGGCCGTGAATCCGCCTTTGCTTCGATTCCGACGAGTCTGTCAGTAAGACCAAGTGTGACCAGAAGACTTGTAGAAATATAATATCCGCTGACAAGCGTCTGAGGTTCCTCTGTGATAGTTACCTCACGGCCAAGCTGATCCGTAACAGTGACCGGCCAGGCGGTTTCCTGAGCCGATACAACTAGAATGTCGGGGAAGGCAGCAGGGCTTAACAGTGTGGAAAACGAAAGAGACAGACCAAGCATAGCTGCCCGTAGTTTAGATGAAAAAATGTGCATATCAGTTCTCCTTTTTCTGATTTTCTCATGCGTTATAGTTTGAAAAATACAACGCATATTATATCAGATGATTGGAATTTAGGCAATGATTTGCTATACTGATTTCAGACAGTGAAAAGGGCTGCCGGAGAAGGGGGATGATACCGTATGGCCGGCACGTCCGAACGCTAAAAAGTAGAGAATACAGGAGGAAAAAATGTTCACCTGCAAAGAATACCGGAAAGTAGAAACACTGGAAGAGGCGTGGCAGCTGAATCAGAAAAAGAGCAACCTTCTGATCGGCGGAATGCTCTGGGTAAAAATGGGACACCGAAACGTCCGGACTGTGATTGATTTATCCGGGCTTGGACTGAATGAGATCGAAGAAACCGAGCAGGAGTTTCGAATTGGCTGTATGACAACACTGCGCCAGCTGGAACAGCATGAGGGACTGAACCGCTATACGAACGGAGCGATCCGGGAAAGCGTGTGTCATATAGTAGGTGTACAGTTTCGAAATGGAGCCACTGTGGGCGGCAGCGTATTTGGAAGATTTGGATTTTCAGATATTCTCACAATGCTGCTTGCAATGGACAGTTACGTCGAGCTGTACAAAGGCGGATGCATTCCGCTGAATGAGTTTGTAAACCGTAGCCGGGACCGCGACGTTCTGGTCCGGGTTATCATACGAAAAACACCCGCAACATTTGCATACCAGTCTGCACGGAATACCCGCACCGATTTCCCAACCCTGGCTGCCGCTGTATCCTGTTATAACGATACCTGGCATATTTCTGTAGGCGCCCGACCGGGCAGAGCAATGCTGCTTACCGTAAAAGAGCCAGCTCTGCTACACGAAAGGAATCCTGAAACAATAAAGCCCGAGGAAAGATTTGCAAAATACCTCAGTGAATATGCCGCCGAACATATTTCCGTTGGAACAAATCTGCGCGGCAGCGCCGCATACCGTCGACAGCTTATCAAAGTCCTCGTAAAACGCGCCTGCCTGGAAGCAGACAGAAATCAAATCAGGAAACAAAACTCATAGCAAATGTTTATTATATGAAACCTTTTTCAAAATTCAGCCCCGCGGGGCGTCCTCTAAACCATTTCAATACATAAGGAGAACACCAATGCAACTTACTTTACATTTAAACGGCATCCCCATTTGCGAGGAAATTGCCCCTGATACGCTTCTGCTTGATTTCCTGCGTGCGCATGGCTGCAAGAGTGTAAAACGCGGCTGTGAAACCTCAAACTGCGGGCTGTGTACCGTATTTCTGGACGGTCGTCCGATTCTGTCGTGCTCCTTTCTGGCTGCCCGTGCAGACGGCCATGCGGTGACGACTCTGGAGGGACTGCAAGAAGAGGCAAAGGAATTTACAGCCTTTATTGCAGATCAGGGCGCAGAACAGTGCGGGTTCTGTAACCCAGGCTTTGTGATGAACGCGCTGGCTCTTTTTCGGGAAAATTCTGATCCGGATGAGACAGAGATAAAAGAATATCTGGCCGGGAATCTTTGCCGCTGTTCCGGATATGAAGGACAGCTTCGTGGAATCAAAAACTTTCTGGAGTGGAAGAAGCGGGGAGGTGCATCATGAAAACAGTGAATCAGCCGGTTCAAAAAAAGGATGCCATGCAATTGCTTGGCGGTCAGCCGGTCTATGTAAATGACCTTGCGCCGGAGGAGTGCCTTATAGTGAAGCTGCTGCGCAGTCCGCATCCGAATGCGCTTATCGCGGAAATTGATACAGAGGCGGCACAGAGGGCAGCAGGAATTGAGGCTGTTTATACATGGAAGGATGTACCGCAGGATGGCGTGCGCTTTACGCTGGCGGGGCAGACGTGGCCGGAGCCAAGTCCGCAGGATCGTCTGCTGCTTGACCGGCATGTGCGGTTTGTCGGAGATCCGGTGGCGATTGTGGCCGGCAGAAATGAGCGGTGTGTGGACCGTGCGCTGCGCATGATTAAAGTAAAATATGAGGTGCTGGATGCGGTTCTTGATTTTCGGACAGCAAAGGATCATCCGGTGCTTGTTCATCCGGAAGAAAACTGGGAGGCTTTGTGCGACGTGGGAGCGGACAATAAAAGGAATCTCTGCGCCCGGGATGCCGATCAGAAGGGTGACGTGGACGCAGTGCTTGCCACGTGCGACGTAGTCCTGGAGCGGGCCTATCACACAAAGGCGTGCCAGCAGACGATGATGGAGCCTTTCGGAGCGTTCTGTTCGATTGATACGTATGGCAGACTGCACATTGTCAGCTCGACGCAGATTGTCTTTCATTGCAGGCGTATTGTGGCAAAGGCGCTCGGGATTCCGAAATCAAAGATCCGTGTGGAAAAACCGAGAATTGGAGGCGGCTTTGGCGCAAAGCAGACTGCTGTGATGGAAATTTATCCCGCATTTGTGACGTGGAAAACAAAAAAACCAAGCAAACTGATTTTCAGCCGGAAGGAATGCATGACTGCTTCCTCGCCGCGTCATGAGATGGAAATGCAGGTGCGGATTGGCGCAATGAAAAATGGGCACATCCGGGCGATTGATTTATATACGCTTTCCAATACGGGTGCTTATGGGGAGCACGGGCCGACAACGGTCGGACTGAGCGCGCACAAATCAATTTCCCTGTATGGAAAATTGGATGCGTTTCGATTTGAGAGTGATGTGGTGTACACAAACCGGATGTCGGCAGGGGCGTACCGGGGATACGGTGCGACGCAGGGAATTTATGCAGTAGAGACAGCTGTTAATGAGCTGGCAGAGCAGCTCGGTATGGACCCGATTCGTCTGCGGGAGCAGAATATCGTCCGGGAAGGGGATACCATGATGGCATATTATGGAGAGCCAAATACAAGCTGTGCGTTGGACCGCTGTATTGCAAGGGTCAAAGAAATGATCGGATGGGATGAAAAATATCCGTGCCGCGACATGGGAAACGGAAAGGTGCGCGGAGTCGGAATCGGGCTTGCAATGCAGGGTTCCGGTATTTCGGGCGTGGATGTCGGCTCAGCCGCACTGAAAGTCAATGATGAAGGCTTTTATACTTTGCGGATTGGCGCGGCTGATATGGGAACGGGATGTGATACGATTCTCGCGCAGATCGCGGCGGAAGTCTTGGAATGCAGTGTGGATGAGGTGACTGTTTTTGGTGCAGATACGGACGCCTCACCGTACGATTCCGGTTCGTATGCTTCCAGTACGACGTTTGTGACAGGGAAAGCCGTGGAATACGCGGCGACAGAGCTGCGGGAAAAGATCTGCGCGCTTGGAGCACGGATGCTCGGATGTGAGGCACAGGCAGTTTCGTTTGACGGAGAAAGGGTTTTATGTGAGTTGGATGGCCGAAGCGTAAGCCGTGCGGAGATTGCGTCAGCTTCCCAGTGTGGCAACACGATTGCTCTGGAGAGCAGTTATACGCATTCGTGCCCGACTTCTCCGCCGCCTTTTATGGCTGGCGCCGCAGAGGTGGAGGTTGATCTGGAAACGGGTGAGACGCAGGTGATTCAGTATGTGGCAGCTGTTGACTGCGGAACGCCGGTTAATCCGAATCTGGCCCGCGTGCAGGCGGAGGGCGGTATTTTACAGGGCATCGGTATGACTCTGACGGAAAATATCACGTACAATCAGGACGGAAAGGTACTGGAAAATTCTCTGATGCAGTATAAAATTCCAACGCGTCAGGATATCGGACATATCCGGGTGGAGTTTGAGAGCAGCTATGAAAAGCTGGGACCGTTCGGAGCCAAGTCAATCGGGGAGGTTGTGATTAACACACCGCTTCCGGCAGTGACCGCTGCCATACATAATGCCTGTGGAGTGTGGTTCAGGGAGCTTCCGATTACGCCTGAGAAGATTGTACTTGGACAGATGGAAAAGCGTAAAATCAGCACTTGACAAACGATTACGCCTCTTTTACAATCGACAGTAGTTGTGCAAGGAAGAAGATTAGTAGTCTCAGAGTGCCTTTCAGAGAGGAACCGGGTGGTGCGAGGTTCCAGGCGGCGGGGATGAACCGGCTTTGGAGCATCTGTGGGAAACCACAGCGCATTTCGGCGTTAACGAAAAAGAAAGAGAACAGCGAAGCTGTTAAAAAGGGTGGTACCGCCGGTATTCCGGTCCCTTGCAGGGATTGGAATATCAGCGGTTTTTTTCATCGTATTAGGAAACTTCGTCTCCCATACGATAAAAGCCTAGCGAGGCGCAATTGCGTTCGCCGCACGGCAGAGCAAAGGCAGGAAAATTAAGGAGGAAAACAATGGCAAAGGAAAAGAAACTTGTAGAAGCGATCACCTCGATGGAAGAGGATTTTGCACAGTGGTATACGGATGTTGTAAAAAAGGCGGAGCTGATTGATTACACGAGCGTAAAGGGCTGTATGGTGATCAAGCCGGCCGGGTATGCAATCTGGGAAAATATTCAGCATGAGCTGGACCGCAGGTTTAAGGAAACAGGCGTGGAGAATGTGTATCTTCCGATGTTTATTCCTGAGAGTCTGCTGCAAAAGGAAAAGGATCATGTGGAGGGCTTTGCACCTGAGGTAGCCTGGGTCACACATGGCGGGCTGGAACCGCTGCAGGAACGGCTCTGTGTAAGACCGACTTCAGAGACGCTGTTCTGTGATTTTTATGCAAATGACATTCAGTCTTATCGCGATCTGCCAAAGGTTTACAATCAGTGGTGCTCCGTAGTGCGCTGGGAAAAAACGACAAGACCGTTCCTGCGTTCCAGAGAGTTTTTGTGGCAGGAGGGCCATACGGCGCACGCGACCGCCGAGGAAGCAGAGGAAAGAACGATTCAGATGCTGAACGTGTATGCGAATTTCTGTGAGGAAGTGCTGGCGATTCCGGTGATCAAAGGCCGCAAGACAGACAAAGAGAAATTTGCGGGGGCAGAAGCTACTTATACAATAGAATCTCTGATGCATGACGGAAAAGCGCTGCAATCCGGTACGAGCCACAATTTCGGAGACGGTTTTGCAAAGGCATTCGGTATTCAGTTTGCAGATAAAGACAATACGTTAAAACACGTGCATCAGACTTCCTGGGGGATGACGACGCGCATGATCGGTGCGATCATCATGGTACACGGTGACAACAGCGGACTGGTGCTTCCTCCGAGAATCGCTCCGACACAGGTGATGGTGATTCCAATCCGCCAGCAGCAGGAGGGTGTGCTGGATAAAGCAGCAGAGATAAAAGCGGCGCTTCTGGCATCTGGGCTTCGTGCGAAGCTTGATGATTCAGAGAAGAGTCCGGGATGGAAGTTTTCTGAGCAGGAGATGCGCGGCATACCGGTTCGCATCGAGCTGGGACCGAAGGATATCGAGGCGGGGCAGGCTGTGATTGTACGCCGCGATACACGTGAAAAAGTGGTAGCGCCGATTGCAGAGCTGGCACAGAAGGTTTCTGAGGTTCTGGATCAGATGCAGAAGGATATGCTGGAGCGTGCCCGTGCGCATCGTGAGGCGCATACGTATACAGCGGTAACAAAGGAAGAATTTAAGGATATTGCAGACCATAAGCCAGGCTTTATCAGGGCAATGTGGTGCGGCTGCCAGGAATGTGAGGATGCGATCAAGGAAGAGATTGGAGTGACCTCAAGATGTATGCCGTTTGAGCAGGAAAAAATTGCTGAAACTTGTGTATTTTGCGGTAAACCGGCATCAAAACTCGTATATTGGGGCAAAGCATATTGATATCCGCCCGGCACGGACAAATGTATTTGAAAAATGTGCAAAATAGCTTGACAAACGTCGACGAAGTGAGTATTATTTGCAGTATGGCGCAGTTTAACCCATTACAGTGTTGCAATGCCAATGTACGGTAAAGGAATTTGACAGCTGCACCAAGAAAAAACAGGAGGTAAGGTATTATGAAAAAATTTGTTAAAGCGGCAAGTCTTGCACTTGCATCAGCGATGCTGCTTTCCACAACAGCTTTTGCAGAAGGTGACACATTCAAGATCGGTGCGATCGGACCGATGACCGGCGCAGCGGCAGCTTACGGTACAGCCGTAATGAACGCAGCTCAGATCGCAGTAGATGAGATTAACGAAGCAGGCGGCGTAAACGGATACCAGCTTGAGCTCAATCCGCAGGATGACGAGCATGATCCGGAGAAATCTGTAAATGCATACAATACACTGAAAGACTGGGGGATGCAGCTTCTGCTGGGTACCGTTACATCCGGACCGTGTATTGCTGTTGGAGCTGAGGCAGTAAATGACAATATGTTCCTGCTTACACCGTCAGGTTCTGCAGTTGACTGTATTACAGCAGGCGATAATGAATTCCGTGTATGTTTCTCTGATCCAGATCAGGGTGCTGCATCTGCAAAATACATCGGCGAGCACAATCTTGCAAGCAAAGTAGCAGCTATCTATGACAGCTCAGACGTATATTCTTCCGGTATCTATGCAACCTTCAAGGCAGAGGCAGCAAATCAGCCGTTCGAAATCGTTGCTGAGGAAGCATTTACAGCTGACAGCAAGACAGATTTTACAGTACAGCTTCAGAAGGCAAAAGATGCAGGCGCTGAGCTTGTATACCTTCCGTTTTACTACAACGAGGCTTCCCTCGTACTGACACAGGCAGCATCCATGGATTTCGCTCCGATCTTCTTCGGTGTGGACGGCATGGACGGTATCCTTTCTGTAAAAGGATTTGATACTTCTCTGGCAGAAGGCGTTATGCTGCTGACACCGTTCTCTGCAGATGCACAGGACGATCTGACTGTAAACTTTGTAACAAAATATCAGGAAATGTATAAAGAGGTTCCGAACCAGTTCGCAGCAGACGCATACGATGGCGTTTACATCATGAAGGCAGCTCTTGAGGCAGCCGGCGCTACTCCGGATATGGAAGCAAGCGATCTGTGCGACGTTATGAAAACTGCAATGACAGAGATTACCGTTGACGGTCTTACCGGCGCAGGCATGACTTGGAATGCAAGCGGCGAACCGACAAAGGCTCCGAAGGCAGTAGTAATTGAAAACGGTGCTTACAAAGGAATGGAGTAATACAGCGTTTTCAGACCTGTTAATTAGTTGACCTGGCAGGGGGTTGCAAAGGCAACCCCCTGTTTTAGAATGTGTGACAAGATTTGAGGTGTCCTATGAGTTTTTTATCGTATTTGATTAACGGCATCAGCCTCGGCAGTGTATATGCCATAATCGCATTGGGTTATACCATGGTTTACGGTATCGCCAAGATGCTGAATTTCGCCCACGGAGATGTCATTATGGTGGGAGGATATGCAGCTCTTACCATGATGTTAAGTTACAGTGCGAATCCATTCGTTGCGGTTCTTGTAGCGATTGTGGTATGTACAGTGCTGGGTATTACGATTGAAGCAATCGCATACCGTCCTCTGCGTGGAGCGGCTTCTCCGCTGGCAGTTCTGATTACAGCAATCGGTGTCAGCTATTTCCTGCAGAATATTGTGCTTCTCATTTTTGGTTCCAATCCGAAGAATTTTCAGTCTGTCGTTCCGCTTCCGGATTTGAAGCTGGCGGACGGAGCGCTGATGATTACGGGAGAGACGATTGTTACAATTATTAGCTGTATCGTAATCATGATAGCTCTGACTACCTTTATCAATAAGACGAAGGCAGGCCAGGCTATGTTGGCGGTATCAGAGGACAGAGGCGCAGCGCAGCTGATGGGGATTAATGTAAATGGAACAATTGCCCTGACGTTTGCGATTGGCTCTGGATTGGCTGCTGTAGCAGGCGTCCTGCTGTGTTCCTCCTATCCTTCCCTGTCGCCGTATACAGGTTCCATGCCTGGCATCAAAGCGTTTGTTGCTGCTGTATTTGGCGGAATCGGTTCGATTCCGGGGGCAATGATCGGCGGAATTCTGCTTGGCATTATCGAGATTCTCGGCAAGGCATATATTTCTTCACAGCTCGCAGATGCGATCGTGTTTGCTGTTTTGATTGTTGTGCTTCTTGTGAAACCTACAGGCTTGCTTGGCAAACAGATTCAGGAGAAAGTGTAGGTGAACATAATGAAAAAAAATAAAAATCTGAGAAGTAATCTGATAACATACGGAATTGTAATCGCGGCGTATATTTTTGTGCAGATTTTGCAGAACACAGGCAACCTCTCCAGTTTGATGAAGGGACTGCTTGTTCCGATCTGCGTATACGTGATTCTGGCAGTTTCTCTGAATCTGGTGGTTGGTATTTCAGGCGAGCTGAGTCTGGGGCATGCCGGATTTATGTGTGTCGGTGCGTTTGCAAGCGCATTTTTTTCCAAGGCAACGGCGGATGTGATTGCAAATACAGGGGTAAGGTTTTTTATAGCCATCTTGATCGGTGCGGCAGTGGCGGGCGTATTTGGTATCCTGATTGGAATTCCGGTGCTTCGTCTGCGCGGCGACTATCTTGCGATTGTCACCCTGGCATTTGGTGAGATTATTAAAAATGTCATTAATGTATTTTATATTGGAAGAGACAGTAACGGCTTCCATTTTTCCGTGAAAGATCAGTTTTCACTTGGAATGGAAGTGGACGGTGTGATACTGTTGAACGGTCCGCAGGGGATTACGGGCGTGACCAAAAGTTCGACGTTTCTGATCGGTATTATTCTGATTTTAGTGACTTTGTTTATTGTGCTGAATCTGATTGATTCCAGGGATGGTCGTGCAATTAAGTCTATCCGTGACAACCGGATTGCCGCAGAATCAATTGGTATTAATATTACAAAGTATAAGCTGATGGCGTTTACTGTTTCCGCAGCTCTGGCCGGTGTGGCAGGCGCTTTGTATTCCCATAATCTGGCAACGCTGCAGGCATCCAAGTTTAATTTCAATACGTCCATTCTGGCTCTTGTATTTGTTGTGCTTGGCGGTATCGGAAATATCAGAGGTTCTGTGATTGCTGCGGTTGTACTGACAGCTTTGCCGGAAATGTTGCGTGGACTGGCAGATTACCGTATGCTGATTTATGCAATCGTGCTTATTGTTATGATGCTCTTTAACTGGGCACCGAAGGCGCTTGAATGGCGGGAACGCTATCTGGGTCGTTTTTTCAAAAAGTCTGTGAAGGAGGGCGAGTAAGATGGCAGTAATGTTGGAAGTAAAAAATCTCGGAATCTCTTTCGGTGGACTTCGCGCAGTAAATGCGTTTGATCTGACGATTGAAAAAGGAAGGCTTTACGGTTTGATTGGACCAAACGGCGCCGGAAAGACGACGGTATTCAATTTGCTGACCGGCGTTTATAAGCCAAGCGAGGGCAGCGTTACCTTGGACGGACAGGATATCACAGGCCGGCCGACCATAGAGATCAATAAAGCCGGGATTGCAAGAACATTCCAGAATATCCGTCTGTTTAAAGGGATGTCTGTGCTGGATAACGTAAAGGCCGGATTGCACAATCATCATAAATATTCGACCTTTGCCGGCATTTTCCGGACACCGGCGTATCGCAGGATAGAAAAGGAAATGAACGAGAGGGCGATGGAGCTTTTGAAGGTGTTTGATCTGGATGGCAGCGCAGACTATCTGGCGTGCAATCTTCCGTATGGAAAACAGCGTAAGCTTGAGATCGCGCGGGCACTGGCTACAGAACCGAAGTTCCTTCTGCTTGACGAGCCGGCTGCCGGCATGAATCCGAATGAGACGAAAGAGCTGATGAATACGATCCATTTCGTCCGCGATAATTTTGACATGACAATTTTGTTGATTGAGCATGATATGAAGCTTGTATCCGGTATTTGTGAAGAGCTGACTGTGCTGAACTTCGGTGAAGTGCTCTGTCAGGGAAAGACGACGGACGTTCTTTCAAATCCGCAGGTTATTACGGCATATCTTGGGGAATAGGGGGAAAAGAACGATGGCAATGCTTGAAGTAAAAGATCTGGAAGTTTATTATGGTATGATTCAGGCGATCAGGGGAATTTCCTTCGAGGTAAACGAGGGCGAAATTGTTTCGCTGATCGGAGCCAACGGCGCGGGGAAGACAACAATCCTTCATACGATCACGGGTCTTCTTTCTCCGAAGAAAGGAAGTGTTCTGTTTGAGGGGAAAGAGATCACAAAGATTCCGGCGCACAAAATCGTAAGCCTTGGAATGGCTCATGTGCCGGAGGGGCGTCGTGTATTTGCACAGCTTTCCGTGTATCAGAACCTGAAAATGGGAGCATATACAAGAAAAGACAAGGATGAGCTGGAAAAAACGCTGGAAACAGTGTACAAACGTTTTCCGCGTTTGGAAGAGCGAAAAAATCAGCTTGCAGGGACACTTTCTGGAGGTGAGCAGCAGATGCTGGCAATGGGGCGTGCACTGATGTCGCATCCTCGTATTATCCTGATGGATGAGCCTTCGATGGGTCTTTCGCCGATTCTCGTAAATGAGATCTTTGATATTATTCAGAGTGTAAGTGCAAGTGGCACGACGGTTCTGCTTGTAGAGCAGAATGCAAAGAAAGCGCTTTCGATTGCAGATCGCGCGTACGTGCTGGAGACTGGGAATATCGTCATGACGGGAGATGCGAAGGAATTGATGAATGATGATTCGATCAAGAAAGCGTATCTCGGCGAGTAGTCAAAAAGTTTCTAAAAAGTTACTGCAAAAATTAATTTATTTTGCGGGAAAGAAATGTATTTTGTATTTGCCGGGTAAAGGTAGTTGTGATATAATGGAAAAAAGCGGGCACCGCGCAGAAGCTCTGCGGCGGTGCTTTGTAGTCTCGAAAGAATTGCTTATTAAAAATAATCAGGGGAGGAGTGTTTTATGGGGAATGTCATTGTGACCATCGCGAGGCATTTCGGCAGCGGTGGTAAGACAGTTGGGGAGATGCTGGCGAAGGATCTCGGGATCAACTGCTATGAGAAGCAGATTATCAAGATGGCGTCAGAAGAAAGTGGGATTAATGAAGCGTTGTTTAATCAGGCAGATGAGAAGCTGAAACGGACGCCGCTTTTCTTCGGAAAGAGCAAACAGCCGGAGTATACAGGGAAGCTGATTGCTCCGGACAGTGATGAGTTTGTCAGTGATCACAATCTTTTTAACTACCAGGCAAAGGTGATCCGGGAGCTGGCAGAGCGAGAGTCCTGTGTGATTATTGGACGTGCCGCAGATTTTGTGCTGAAGGATCATCCGAATGTGGTCAGCGTTTTTGTACACGCATCGAAGGAGTATTGTGTACAGCAGGCGGTAGAACGACGGGCTTACACGGGAAGGGACGTGGAAAAGTTCGTAGAAAAAACGGATAAATACCGCAGTGATTTTTACCGCTATTATACAGGACAGGAGTGGACGGACGCAAGAAATTACGATTTATGCCTGAACAGTGAGCGGCTTGGTTTTGAGGGGACGATGGAGGCGATTGAAGCGTATATCAAGGTGCGTTTTGGGAAGCTTCCGAACGAGTGATTCACGGAACGTACAGTATTAAATAAGAGGAACAAAGGGGAGCAAAGGAAGAGAGATGGATTACACAAAGAGGACAAAACGCAGGCTTAGGACAGGAATTTTTCTGCTGATGCTGTTTTGTGCAATGAATATTTTTACCTTTACATCGGGGGCGGCCACAAAGAAAATACAGCTGAATAAAACAAAGGTTTCCACAACCGTGGATCGAGTCGTGCAGCTTCGTCTTAAGAATGCGAATGGAACTGTTACATGGAAATCTTCAGATCGGTCAGTAGCCACAGTTTCCAAGAGTGGAAAGGTACTGGCACTTTCAAAAGGCACTTGTAAAATTTCAGCGAAATATAAAGGGAAAACGTATCGTTGTACAGTCAAGGTTTATAAAGCGACGAAAAGTTATCTTCCGTCAGAATTGAGGAAACAGTTTACCGTTTCTAAGAATCAGGATAAGGTGATTCTTGCAGGAAGTTCGTCTATTGAATTTTGGAAGAGTGCATCTTCTGCATTGTCACCATATGAGGTCATGAATATGGGCGTGGCTGGAACGACGGTTTCTGACTGGGAGAAGCTTTATTCAAGTCTGATTGTGCGCTACAACCCAAAAGCAATCGTGTTGTATGTCGGTTCGAACGATATCGGAAACGGGTGCGATGGTCTGAGCGGATATCAGACAGCAAAGCAGACACAGAAATTGATTCGAAAGTTGCAGAAAAAGCTGCCAGATACGCAGATTTATTATGTTTCAATTTGTCCGACGCTGCGGCGTTGCAATGCATGGGATGATATTGAAAGCTGTAACCGAAGAATGGAAGCGTATTGTGCTGGGAAGAAGAATCTGCACTATATTGACCTGGAATCTTATTACTGGCAGGGAGATAGACTGAGACCTAGTTTATATGCGGATGATGATCTTCATCCAAGTACAAAGGCATACCAGATTTGGGGAAAGGTGATTAAGTCTGCGCTTCGCAAAGGAAAAACAACGAAGAGTAAATAGTATTCAGTTATTTACAGTGTAAAGTATTTCATAATAATAAGTGATTAAAACAAAGATACCGTATTATCATCCGATGGGATGAAGTACGGTATCTTTTTTGATTTGGAGGAGACTGTTCCGAGAAGATAGCGATAATATTTGATCAGTGCCTGCAAAGGGTCTGATTAACCGATTGTGATTTCGTGAATAGAAAAAAACATTGACCAATTACAAACAATATGATACAGTATATATAATATATGAGTATAATCATAAAATGTATGAGGAGACCATGAGGGAGATGCAAAATAAAAAGAAGTGGAAAAAATTGGACTTGACAAAGGAGATACCATCTACACACGGCAGCAGTTATTTACTTGCACGGGATGCGAAGTTGGAAGAGTGCCAAAAGGATATCTTGTATGAGTTGCTTGGCCCTGTCTTTTTTGGAAAAAAGGCAGCGGAGACGGAAGAAGAGCTGGCGGCTTTTTTTGGTGAACAGTACGGAATTGACGTACGCGGTGATTTTTATGAAGGGGATGAACATTATGAGGATTACCGGGAGGCGCAGCAGGCGATCGCGGAAGGGATGGTTGTCTATGAAGGCAGTATCGAATTTGATGAGAATGTGCTGGCAGAACTTGCCGAGCAGCTTTGGGACAGGATGGAGCAGCAGAGAAAGAGCAGTTTCCGAAAGATCAACACACTGCTGGAAGAGTAAAAATCAACAAATTCTCAAATATACAGTCAATTGCTGCATAAAAAAGATACCATATAAGGTTATGAAGCGTTTTCGCGGATCATAATTATATATGATATCTTTCCTTCCAAATGTGGAAGTCATCACCTGTAAAGAGGCTGAGTCTAGGTCTTTTCGTGACTTTTGCATACCACAGTGATGTACGATTGTTTTTGTTATTGTTTGTAGCGCTCAAGCGTCAACAGACGGATGGAAGCAACCTGAATAGGGCAATTTACAAGATAAACATCCGCGCAGCAGCCACTTCTTTGACACTGTTTCCGGTAAATTCTACCGTGTAGGGACCGGTCTGTTTTACGCCAGGATAGAAGCTGGCGCGGCGGGCGCAGGCGTGGTCTTTATAACAGATTTCCATGGTCAGAGTTTCAGGAAGTACAAGATGGCATTGGTCTCTGTGCAAGATGGCATCGCAGGCTGCACTACGTATTTGCCGACAGGCTTCCTCAGGGGTGATGCTGATTGTGGCGTAACCAAGTCCTTTTTTGACTGGGACGGTACGGATGGAGGAATCCCACGTATGTACATGTTCGCATAGTGCTTCGTCTCCACTTAGGAATACAGACGGGATTCCGAGTTCTGCGGCATACAGTGCATGCATGAGGAATTCACTGCAAAGCTGTCCATTAAATTTAACGTAGTTGTTGCCACGATTCATGGTATGGCTGAGTGGATTGCCATCCATGCCTGCCGGGCTGTGGTAGCCAACAAAAAGCAGGGCATCAAATGAGGAATCAATTCCTCCGATCATGGATTCCGGACTGTTCGTCCAGTCACGGATAAAACGGCACTGTGCAGGGAAACCGGTGATGTCCATATTGCGACCGCTGTCATGGGCGTCTTTGATATAAACTTCACTGGCTCCGGCATCGACTGCGCCAAGGGCTGCGGCCAGAGCCTCCTGTTTCATTTGTTCTGCTACGGCGCGGTGTTCCAGGTCTCCGAGATTCGTAGATTCCCAGGAGGTCGAGCCGGTAAGTCCCTCCAGGTCAACGCTGATGTAAACTTTCATAGTACAATGTCCTTTCTTTTGAGATTCTATCAGGATTTGTGAAATCCTATTTATGGTTTACACAAATGAGTTACCGTTTTTTATGCCGAAATATTGTGGCTTTTATTTTATTTTGAATTAATGATTTTTGTGAACCTTTAAGATACGTTATTTTTAAGCTCAGGCAGAGTATACTCAAGCAGGCGGCGTGTCAATGTGTATTGCAGCAGTACACCTACTTTCAGACAGTCATCATCCACTTCAAACTGTGCTGTGTGAAGCGGGTAGATTTCCCTTTGTCCTGGTTTGGTACAGCCGAGATGATAGAAAACTCCGGCTTTTGCCGCTTCCTGAAAAAAGGAGAAGTCTTCAACGCCAAGACTCGGGTATTCTTTATAAAAAATATTTTCTTTGCCAAGTATTCTGGATGCATTTTCTTCTACCAGTGCAGTCAGTGTATCGTCGTTGATTAATGCGTCATAACCGGAATGAAAGGTGACCTCTGCCCGGCCGCCGTATGCAGCAGAGATTGCGACAGCCTGTGTGCGGATATACTGTTTGGCAGCTTCGCGTGTTTGCGGATCGAGCGTGCGCAGAGTTCCGTATAACGCGACGTGATCACAGATAATGTTTCCGGCAGTTCCACCTAGGATTTTTCCGAAAGACAACACCACACTGTTTAGCGGAGATATCTTGCGGCTAACGAGAGACTGTAGGGATAAAACGAGATGCGATGCTATCACGACTGCATCGATTCCCTGATCCGGATAGGCGCCGTGGGCTCCACTTCCGTAAACATCAATGAGTACTTCATCGCTTGAGGCATTCATTTTACCATATTTGACTTCGATCTGTCCGGTATGATATTGCGGCATAACGTGAAGCCCCGCCACATAGTCAACGGTTGGCTGTTCCATACAACCGGCCTGAATCATACGCTGCGCGCCGCCAATGGTTTCTTCTGCGGGCTGGAAGAACAGTTTTACGGTTCCGTTCCATTCGTCTTGATGAAGCTGTAACAGACGTGCCGTTCCAAGCAAGATTGCGGTATGTGCATCATGACCGCAGGCATGCATCATTCCGGGATTTGCTGAGTGGCAAATATGCGTTTGCGGTTCTTGAATTGGCAGTGCGTCAATATCTGCCCGAAGTCCAATCACACGGCCATATGTGTGAGAGCTAGAAGAAAGAGCTTCGGGGCATTTTCCGGTTAACTCGGCAAGGATACCCGTATCAGCAATCATACGGTATGGGATGCCCCATTTTTCGAGGCAGTCGGTAATGATTTTGTCGGTAATAAATTCCTGAGTGCCTCTTTCAGGATGCTCATGTAAGGTATGGCGGAGTTGAAGAAGTTCGGGGAAAAGCGATTCAATTTCCTGTCTGATTTGTTCCATGATTTTGCAAACCTCCGGAATTTTTATAGGATGTTTCGAGGTATTCCAGTATACTCGTAAAGCGGCAAAGTTGTGCTTCATTAGAAGCGACATCAGGTGGAACAAGATGAGAAAAATTGCCTCTGCATAATGGCTCTTTTTCATCCATCGTCTTCTAACAGCCTTTACAGGAAATACAAAGGTTTGTGTGAACAGTAATCATCTTAAAACATTTCAGGCAAAATAACAATAAAAACATTGGCAGCTCCTGAACCCTTTAAAATATATATAATCGGACGAAGGCTGCCAGAATATCGGCGCCCCTTTTTGGTAGGATTGGGATATAGGTTTTATCATAGAAATGTTCTGACGGCGGGATTTTTTTCATAATTATTTCACAATTACCTGTGGTAGAAAAGGTGGGGAATATGGTTTGTTACATATTTAAGCGTGTCATTGCTGGGTTCTTCTCTCTATTTATGCTGATTACATTGACATTTTTTCTGATGCATGTGATTCCGGGAGGCCCTTTCAGTCCGGAACAGTATCGCAAAGTTCCAGCGGAAGTGCTGGAAAATATCCAGGATCAGTATGGGCTCAATGATCCGCTTCCTGTGCAGTATGGAAATTATCTGAATAATCTGGCGGATGGGATTTCGATGGTGATCGCAACAATAGATGTTTCCGTGCCCAGTTTTGTACTCTGTGTGCTGGCCATGTTATATTCTTCCAGTGGGATGTATGATCTTCGGGCAGGTTGCGTACATTACACGTTTGATGCGTTCTAATATACTGGAGACGATGCGGCAGGATTTTATCCGGACAGAACGCAGCAAGGGAATTCTGGAAATTGCTGTGATCACAAAATATGCGCTGAAGAATTCTATTCTTCCTGTAATCACATACGTCGGACCAATGGTGGCAGCGCTGATGACAGGTACGTTTTTGATTCCGTCCGCTATCTTTGAGGAAGCATTTTTAAGCTTCCTCAGAATCGGTATTCAGGTGCCAAAGGCAAGTTGGGGTACGATGTGTAACGATGCGATCCAGTATCTGACGCAGCAGCCCTGGCTGATGATTTTTCCGGCTTTGGCGATCAGCATTACAATCTTTGCTTTTAATTTTATCGGGGATGGGCTACGGGATGCGCTGGACCCAAGGATTAACAAATAATAGAATATAATGGAAAAATCGGAGAATAGGTTATGGCAGACAGTCAAGATTCCAGAATAAAAGTTGACAGGACGCAAGGAGAAGGGACGTCTGTGCTCCTGGATATTAAAAATTTGAGAACGACATTTGGCACAATATCAGGTGATGTGCAGGCGGTCAGGGGGATTTTTGAAAAGAAGCGCTTTTTGAAAGCTGTGGATGGTGTAAGCTTTTCCATCGAAACAGGAACCACGATGGGCCTGGTAGGTGAGAGTGGTTGTGGGAAAACGACGTTGGGCCGGGCACTGCTCAGGCTGTATGATATCGAAGAAGGAGGGAAAATCTTTTTTGACGGAACGGATATCAGCCATTTGAATGATCAGCAGATGCGTTCGTATCGAAAACGAATGCAGATGATTTTCCAAGATCCGTATACGAGCCTTGATCCGAGAAAAACGGTAGGAGCGACTATTGGGGAACTGCTGGAAGCACTTGACATCATGCAGGGCAAGGCTGCACAGGTGGATGAGCTTTATGAACACATGCTGCATCCATATACGCAGTGCCTGAAAATCTGTGAACAGAAAAAACCAGAGCTGAAAAAAATCAATAAAGAGCATTATGTGGCGTGTCATCTTTATGGTGAGGCATTGTCGGAGTAAATCTCAGGTAGATAGCCGGCGGATTTCCGGCGGTTATGTATAGTTATTGAACGGTTTACAGTGCCCTCAATTGTATCAAAAAGAAGACTGGCTTTGCGCTTTGCAGTTGGAAATGTGTATGCAGGCAGTGAGAAGTGGATAGTAAATATAGAGAGAAAGAAGGAGCGACGATGGTTCAAAAAGCGCTGCGGATGCCGAAACGAATCAGAAAAGGCGATACGCTGGGGGTGGTTGCGCCGAGTATGCCCGTGAAACCGGAGGAAAAAGAGGCGTTAGTTGCATATCTGGAGGAAGCAGGTTATAAAGTCAGACTGGGAAGAACGGTGGATGAACTGCTAAGTTTTCACGGTTTTATGGCTGGAGATGGAAACGTGCGGGCGAAAGAGATAAACAGCATGTTTGCAGATCCAGAGGTGGACGGAATTATCTGCGCAAGAGGCGGATACGGCAGCTGCCATACGATGGAATATCTCGATCTGGACATGATTCGGGCACATCCGAAGGTATTTATCGGTTTCAGTGATGCAACACATTTTCACTCTATTTTCAACAAATTCTGTAATTTTGTAACGTTTCACGGGCCGATGATAATCAGCAATATGCTGAAAGGGTTTGATGATTACAGCAGAAGCAGTCTGAACAGAGCGCTTGACCTCTGCGGGACAGAATCAGCGTATGATTTTTATAATCCTGAAGAAGATCCTATGTATATGCTGCATCCGGGACAGGCGGCAGGAATAATCACGGGAGGAAATCTAACGCTGCTGGCAAATTCGGCAGGTACCTTTTTCCAGCCGGAAACAAAGGGGAAGATTCTGTTTCTGGAGGATGTAGAGGAGAGCATTCCTGTGCTGGACCGTATGATTACACAGATTGAGCAGGCCGGTATGACGAAAGCGGTCGGCGGTATTTTGCTTGGAAATTTTGCGGATTGCAGCAACGAACGATATGATGCCAGCTATGAGATTACGCAGTTCCTAAAGGATCGTTTTTCTGGGTATCGGGTACCGGTAATTGCAAATGTGTGCAGCGGTCACAGCCGCCCAATGGGGACGATTCCGATGGGAACAATCTGTACAATGGATGCCGATCGGTGCAGAATCTGTTTTTCGGTGTATTAATCATCTTTAAAGATACAGGATGGGATTTCATCCGGAAGATTCAGGGTTCGGTAGCGTTCCAGTACGGTACGCAGATTTTCGATGCTTGGTGAGGATGGGGTGCTGCCTGTGGGACGGCAGAGATTCTGCGTGGTATCCGTTCCTTTTTTGCGATAAACCAGCTTAAAACAGCGTTCCCATTCTCCTGTTTCGTAACGGAAAATTTTCAGGGACTGCTGGCGGCATTCATGTTTGATCAGCCTTTCCGACATAACGGCAAGGGCATTGTTGTGGATCACGGCATTTATGATTGTGCGGGGGCAATTTGCCTCCCAGGCCACCTGTATGTGAATGTTGTGGGCAGACAGATATTGTTCAAATAATTTCCGTGTACCGCTGCCTTTTTCACGTATGGCAAATCTACGGCCTTCCAATTCGGAGGCATATATTGTATTTTTTCCATAGAATTCATGATTTTTTCCGCAGACAAGAACGAGAGAATCTTCTACTACCGGGAGGACAGACAGCTCGGGAGATTCAATGATGCCTTCCACCACTGCGACATCCAATTCGTGCCGGAGCAATTTTTGCTCGATTTCTGTCGTGTTGCTGACAAAAGAATAGATTTCTATTTTGGGATAAGCCTTCTCCATATCTGTAATTACGTTTGACATCAGGCAGGTCCCGACGGTTAAAGATGAGCCGATGCGCAGGGGTGTCCGCTCCTGAAAATGCTGCATGGACCGTTCAAGACTGTCAAAAGTACCGACGGTCATGAGGGCGAGATTAAGCAGCTGGCGACCTTCGTCCGTGATAAACAGCTTTTTATGAAACCGTTCAAACAGTTGTACATGATAATGGTATTCCAGATCACGGATTGCCTGGCTGACTGTTGGCTGAGTCAGATAAAGCCGGTTGGCGGCGGCACTCATGGAGCCGGTTTCTGCCACGGCAATAAATATTTTTAGATGGCGGATTGTCATGTCTGTTTTCCTCATAAAATAGTAGTGTATGGATAGTAGCATTTGAGTTTTTGAAGCCATAACGCTGTTTTTGTATTGTAATTGAGCGTCTGATCTTTCATCATATATAGATTTTTTCGATATGATAGATTATATTTTACGATTTTCTTTTATGGATCGCAAGTATTATAATGGGAGAAAAGCAAATGAAGTACGAGGGCGTACATAAGCACGAGCAGGAAAGGAGAAAAAATGGTATGAAATATGTGATTCTTGGCGGAGTAGCCGCAGGGACAAAAGCGGCTGCCAAATTAAAGCGCTGTGACCGGAACGCAGTGGTAAAAGTGTACACAAAGGGGGAGGATATTTCCTATGCTGGTTGTGGGCTTCCCTATTACATAGGCGGGGACATTCCTTCCAGGGAAGGGCTGATTGTCAATACACCGCAGAAATATGCCGGGCTGACAGGGGCGGAAATTTTTACAGGCTGTGAGGCGACGGAGATTGACAGTACAGACAAGACCGTCTGTCTGAAGAAAGTTTCCGGTGAAACTTTTACAGAAACATATGACAAGCTGATCATCGCTACCGGTGCAACGCCGTTTGCACCGCCTGTGGATGGGGTGCAGCTTCCGGGTGTGTTCTGCGTACGTACACCGGATGATGCTGTGGCTGTTCGTGCTTATGTGGAAGAAAAAAAGTGTCGTAAAGCTGTTGTGTGCGGGGCAGGTTTTATCGGACTTGAGGTGGCAGAAAATCTGATGGCACAGGGAATGGAAGTGACAGTGATTGATGCAGCGCCTCAGATTATGCCGAATGCGTACGATGAAGAGATGGCAGATTACGCGAAAAAACAGTTGAAAGCAGCAGGAATGCGTGTTCTGACTTCTACAAGTCTCAAAAGCATCATGGGAACCGAACGGGCGGAAAAGGTGATTACTGAGAACGGGGTGTTGGCGGCTGATCTTGTGATTCTGGCGATCGGTGTGCGGCCGGCAACTGCATTTCTGGCAAATTCCGGACTTGAGATGTTTAAAGGTACGATTCTGGTGGATGGGCAGATGAAGACGAATCTGCCGGATATTTACGCAGTCGGAGACTGCGCAATGGTGAAAAATGCGTTGACCGGCCAGGCACAGTGGTCTGCGATGGGATCTACGGCAAATCTGGCAGCCCGCGCGATGGCGAAAGCTATGACTGGCGCTGGAAATGGATATGGCGGCTGCCTTGGAACCGGTGTGGTGCGTTTGCTTCCGAGGCTTAACGGCGGGCGTACGGGTCTTACAGAGATGCAGGCAAAGGCGGCAGGCTATGCGGTTACTTCTGTGATCTGTGTGGTGGATGACAAGGCGCATTATTATCCGGGCGCTTCTTCTTTCACGATCAAGCTGATTGCAGAGACCTCCACAAGAAAGCTGTTGGGGTTGCAGGTGTTTGGCGGCGGAGCAGTTGATAAGCTGACGGATATTGCAGTAGTGGGAATTGCGCAGGGAATGAAGCTGGATGATTTTGATACGCTTGATTTTTCTTATGCTCCGCCGTTTTCTACAGCTATTCATCCGTTTGTGACGGCATGTTATATTCTGGAAAATAAAATAGACGGTATGTTTTCTTCAATGAGTCCGGCAGAGTATGCGGCCGGCGCGGCAAAGGATTATACGGTACTTGATGTACAGCCGGTAGCGGCACTTCCGAATGCACGTTGGATTGAACTTTCCTCTGTTACGGGACCAATTGAGGGATTAGAGAAGGATGCAAAGCTGCTTCTTGTGTGTGCGAAGGGAAAAAGAGGTTACTTTTTGCAGAACCGTCTGAAAGCATATGGCTATACCAATACAAGAGTTCTGGAGGGCGGCGTATTTTTCAATGATGTAAAGGTTCCGCGTAATGGAAAGAAGCTTTCGGCGGAAGAAATTAAGCGTGTAAAAGGATTAGGATGCCTGCAAGACAAGCGGTACGAAGATGTCTTTAATGTACGTGTGATCACACGCAATGGAAAACTGACCGCAGAAGAGCAGCGAAAGGTTGCGGAGGCAGCCGAAAAGTTTGGGTCCGGTGAGGTGACAATGACAGCCCGGCTGACGCTGGAAATTCAGGGAGTGCCGTATGACAATCTCGAAGCAGTGTTTGCATTTCTCGAGGAAGCCGGCCTGGAGACCGGAGGAACTGGTTCAAAGGTACGTCCAGTGGTATCTTGTAAGGGAACAACGTGTCAGTATGGCCTGATTGATACGTTTGCGCTTTCTGAAAAGATGCACGAGCTGTACTATATTGGTTATCATGGTGTTTCTCTGCCGCATAAGTTCAAAATTGCAGTGGGCGGCTGTCCGAATAATTGCGTGAAGCCAGATCTGAATGACCTTGGTATTATCGGACAGAGAGTGCCGGAGATTGATCTGTCGAAATGCAAGGGCTGTAAGAAATGCCAGGTTCAGAATAATTGTCCGGTCAAGGTTGCAAAGGTGGAGGATGGAAAGATTCAGATTGCACCAGAAGCATGTAATCACTGCGGACGCTGTGTGGGAAGGTGCCCGTTTGGAGCTGTCAATGAATCAATGACTGGTTATAAGGTATATATCGGCGGACGCTGGGGTAAAAAAGTGGCTGAAGGTCGTCCGCTGGATCAGATTTTTGCGACAGAGCAAGAGGTTGTCGATGTCGTAGAACGTGCAATTCTGTTCTTCCGTGACGAGGGTATTTCCGGAGAACGTTTTGCAGACACAATTGCCAGACTGGGTTTTGATTATGTACAGGATAAATTGCTGAACAGCAAGATTGACAAGAAGCAAATTCTTGAAAAGACGGTAATCGGTGGAGCTACGTGTTAGAACATGATTGAAATTTCTGTTCGCTGTGTGCAGATCTGTTTTGCGTGATCTGTATGCACCGTGAAAGGAATTTTCTGATCACATCTGACATAACTTTATAAAAAGGAAGAGAACTGTCGTACAATACATATGTTTTGAGACAGGCAGAATTTCAGATACTCTTTTATGAAAGGATGAGGGAAAGTTTTCTATTCATAAAGAGTTCTGGAAAGGTACTGTCTGTCTTGAAAATTGTATTGTGCGGCAGTTTTTTATATCAAAGGAAAATGGTTTATGGATGATCAGAAAATTGAGAATCTACTGAATTTGTCAATGGATGCCACACAGGAAGAGAGGGAGAAATCTCCGGTTCTGGAAACAGGATACGATGAAGAGGATGATACATGGGAGGTAATTGTACGTTTTAGCGGAAACCTGGAGGAGGTAGTCAGACCTTCCTGGCAGGTGGTGAGGCTCTCCGGAGGTTATGCGATTGTCACGCTTCCGGCCGAAGAGGTAGGATTGCTGGCTGCACTTCCACAGATTGAATATGTGGAAAAACCAAAACGCCTTTATTTTGAAGTGGATCAGGGACGGGCAGCTTCGTGTATCTCCGCTGTTCAGACGCCAGAAATGGGACTGTTCGGGGAAGGGGTACTGGTAGCAGTGATTGATTCCGGAATTGATTATTTTCATCCGGATTTTCGGAATGAGGACGGTTCGAGCCGTATTGTGGCATTGTGGGATCAGACAGAACGTGCTGTGGGCACACCGCCAGAAGGATTTACGATTGGCGCCGAATATACAAAAGAAGATTTGAACAGGGCACTTGCACAGAACAGCCGCGAAGCTGCGTATGCGATTGTGCCGGAGCGTGACAGCAGTGGCCACGGGACGCAGGTAGCCGGCATTGCTGCAGGCAGCGGCAGGGCTTCCGGCGGCAGATATCGGGGAGTGGCCCCACAAAGTGATCTTCTGATTGTGAAGCTTGGCATACCAAGGCAGGGAGGCTTTCCCAGAACGACTGAGCTGATGCAGGCGCTTGAATATGTAATGCGGACGGCGCAGCGTCTGGAGCAACCAGTGGCGGTCAATCTCAGCTTTGGAAATGTATACGGTTCCCACAGGGGCACATCGCTTCTGGAAGAATATATTGACCAGCTGGCGGACCGCGGCAGGAGTGTCATTGCGGTCGGGACCGGAAATGAGGGGAACGCTGCGGGACATGTATCTGGTCGGCTGACGGAGGACAGAAACGGGGAACAGGAGATAGAGTTCATCATCGGTGATTTTGAGACAACGATGAATCTTCAGCTCTGGAAGAATTATGTTGACGAATTCGGGATCACATTGGTACATCCGGATGGACAGCAAGTAACACTGATACGTCGGGAAAATGGCGCTTACCGCTATCAGCTGGGAAATGTAACGTTGCTGGTCTATTATGGTTCCCCATCACCCTATCAGCTTCAGCAGGAGATTTTTATTGATTTTATTCCAGAGAATACGTATCTGGACAGTGGAATCTGGAGTCTTATTCTGACTCCGGAACGAATTGTGACCGGCGACTATGAAATCTGGATGCCGGATTCCCGCGCACGCAGCAGCACGACGCGTTTCCTCCGGCCTTCGCCGGAAGCCACGCTGACGATTCCTTCTACGGCTGGCCGTATTATTGCTGTGGGAGCTTACGATGCCCGACAGAATGCGTACGCTTCGTTTTCCGGAAGAGGATGGCCGGATTCCGATTATCCGGTACGGCCGGATCTCGTTGCCCCGGGAGTTTCGATTACGACGGCTTCTGCCGGAGGAGGGTATGTCAGCGTGACAGGCACCTCTTTTGCAACTCCGTTTGTGACGGGGGGCGCTGCATTGATGATGCAGTGGGGGATTGTGAAGGGGAATGACCCGTATCTGTATGGGGAGAAGGTAAAAGCCTATTTGAGAAGAGGGGCGAGGCAGCTGCCGGGGTTTGTGGTTTGGCCTAATTCACAGCTGGGGTATGGGGCGCTTTGTGTGGGGGATAGTCTGCCGATTTAGACGAAAATGAGTATTTGATAAAACTTTTTGCCGCCTGCTCCTGTCTGTATCTTAGAGAACAGAAAAAGGAGGGTTCCACATGTATTTTAATTATTGATTGACCAATGAAGTCCTGTTATCTATAATCAACAGAGGTGATACCTATGAAAAGCAAAGTTATGCAGTGGTTTGTCCGACTGATTCGGTTGGATATGAGTTACTTTGCAGGAGAAAGAGAATTTCCGCTGACGGGCGCTGGCGTTCGGAAGTCGGAAATGATGACAGAAAAGCAATGACTATCTGGCGCTTCAGTATATGAAGAATAAAGAGGCCGCAGAAGATGTGCTCCAGGATGCGTATCTGAAAGCATTTACAAATTTGAAAAAGCTTCAGGAACCGGAGGCTTTTGAAAAATGGCTGGGCGTGATCGTTGCAAATACAGCCAAAAACGCGCTGGCAAAGAAAAATCCGGTTTTATTTACCGATCTTACGGTGAATGAAGACGGGGAAGGATTTACATACGAAGTGGAAGATGAGAATCTGGAAAATCAGCCGGAGACTGCCTATACGAGAGAGGAAACGAGGGAACTGGTACATGAACTGATAGATTCTCTTTCGGAAGAACAGAGAATGTGCATTCCGATGCGGAGGCTTCCTTTGCGGGCGCCGCGGCGGGTCAAAAGGCGTTGGAAGGGAAAATTCTGCAAACCTGGAAAAGGCAGAAAAGCAGAGCAATACAGCAGAAAAACGTAACGCGTGTGGCGGAAAAGACGGCTGTAAAAGCCGTGAAAACCGGATTTATACAAACTGCAGCAGGGAAGATAACGGCGATCGTAGCCGCGGTCTGTGTGACATGCGGAGCATTTTATGGCGGTATGCAGTGGAAGGAGCATAATAGCCGGAAATCTGAAACATTTCAGGAGCGGGATCAGAGAAAAACAGAGGGTGTTTCAGAACTTACCACAGAATCAGAGGCTGCACCTCTCCCGGTGCCCACCGTAGAGAACAGCCAGGAGCTTGATTTTTCACAGTTTATGGAAGGCGGATTGAATAAAGCGGAATTGCTGTATGTGCTGGCATATGGGCCGAAGAATATTCCGGAACAAGGTTTTACAGAAGAAAGTCTTGTTTTTATTATGAACAGTCTGTGCCAGGGAACCAATGAAAATAGAGAACCGTATTTTAGCGCGTTGGGCTGGGATGAACAGTCAAGGGGAATCTATGCTGCGGCAGATGTAAATCGTTATATTTCCAGCTTTACAGATTTCCAGTATCCCGGAGATACTGTTGCTCTTGCACTTTCCACGCTGAATTATGTGGAAAGCGCAGAACTGTATCAGACAAAATTCACCAGCCTGGGCGGGAAGATAGAACTTTCTTTGTCTGTATTATAAAGGGAAGAGGAAAATCAGAAACATATATACAAAAACAAAAGGAGAAAAGCTATGATGAACAGAGCAATGAAACAGGCGGCAGCAATGCTTATGATTGGTATGATGACAATGGTAGCAGGGGAGAATACCGCACAGGCAGCTTCAGATTCTTCCAGCAAAGAAATTGAGGGCTGGGAAGTCGTGGGAACTGCAAGGTGCACACCTATCGAAGGATATGAAGGAACTCTGGATGAGAGCGCGCCTTCCAAAGGGTATGTGCTGGATGTACAGCTTGTAAATTCCGATACGGTAGATTACTATGTCAGCCCGCAGTTCTATTTTGATCTGGTAAGAGAGTCAGACGGAAAGACGATTCAGGCCGTTTTGGTCAATTCGGAAAACGTATATACGCCGGATTTCGTGCTCTGGCCATTTAATATCTGTGTACAGGAAACCATACAGGCAAAAGCAGGACAGGTAACCAATGTACAGTATTATATAGACGGGGAAGGGACAAACTATCTGTGCTATCCGGAATACGCACAGGATCCGCAGGGGGCATATGAAAACCTGTACAGCTTTTCTTACGGAGCCGGATTTGCCCTGGAAAACCCGGAAATATACTGCTATCTGGAAACGTTTGAGGAAGCGTCGGCACGTTATGAGGAAAGAATGGCGCAGTACGAAAACGGCCAGCAGTACGAGAATGGCCAGCAGTATGAGAATGGGCAATCAAATGATAAGGACGCACTTCTGGATGAGATTGTAGGAGGACTGCTGGAAAATTCAATCAATTATTTTGGAGATAAGGTCGAGGAAAACACGCACGGCATTGTAGATCAGGATATTCTTGGAAAGGCCGCGGAATATCTCTTCGGAAATTAAAAAAATGATTGAATTTTGCTCAAAAAACAGATATTTTGACTGGATTACGCAGATATCGTGTGTTATACTTTGAGGTGTATGTATTTAGCCACTGACTTATTTGCCGATGATTCCTTTTTTCAGAGTGCACAGGCTGAAAAAATAGAAGAAAAGCAGATAAATAAAAGGTGTGCAGATCAATTTCATAAGGAAGGTGAGCGATTGGAGAACTATACCAAGTATAAACTGAAAAGCAACGATGAACTGGTGTCGCTACTGGCCGATAAGGACAATGTGTTCATAATTGCTTGTAATAAGTGCTTCAAGGAATTTGAGACCGTTGACGAACCGGATTGTGGCGAATTTGAGAAACTCGCTGCCGAAAACGGAAAAACAATCACGGGCAGTGCAAAGGTTGATTTTTTGTGCAACAAAGTCCAGACTGAGAAAAAATTGCAGGATATGATTCCGGAAGGCACGGAACATGTTTTTGTAATCTCCTGTGGACTGGGTGTTCAGACTGTTGCAGATCTGGAGAATAAACCTGTATATGCAGCGAGTAATACACTGAATTATACAGGTCATCACGGTATGGCCCTGACAAAGAAAAGCTGTGATGCATGTGCACAATGTTATTTGAATATAACCGGAGGTGTCTGTCCGATCGTTGACTGTTCTAAGAGTCTTGTCAACGGACAGTGCGGCGGCGCCAAGGACGGCAAATGTGAAGTGGACCCGAATAAGGACTGTGCCTGGGAGAAGATTTATCAGAAGCTGGAAAAACAGGGACGTCTGGAAGAGTTTTTGCATCAGCCTGTGCAGGTACGCGATTATTCCAAAGTAAATGTTAAAGTTGTGAGCGAATATGTAAAAGCAATCCGTGAAGAAAGATTCGCAGGCTATTATGGCGGTGTTCATCCGTCAGAGCGGAAAGAGTTCAGCGAACACATTGCTCTTACAAGATTCCCGGAACCGAAGACAGTTGTGATTCAGATGTCTCAGCATCTGGGGGCTCCGGCCAATCCCATTGTACAGGTTGGCGATTACGTAAAAGTCGGACAGAAGATCGGAGAAGCGGCAGGCTTTATCAGCGCTCCGGTTCATTCCAGCGTCAGCGGTACGGTTGTTGCGATTGAGCCGCGTATGCATGGAACGAGGGGCTGTGAGATGACGTCCGTTGTCATTGAATCAGACGGAAAAGATGTGCTGCATGAGTCTGTACAGCCGAAGGGCAATCTGGATGAGCTTACGCCAGATGAGATCATTGATATTGTCCGTGAAGCAGGTATTGTAGGTATGGGCGGCGCCGGATTCCCGACGTGTGTCAAGCTGAAACCTGCAAAGCCGGTGGATACCATTCTTCTGAATGGCTGTGAATGTGAGCCGATGCTGACAGCAGACCACAGAGTGCTTCTTGCGTTTGCAGATGATATCATTTATGGCCTTAAGGCGATTCTGAAGACGACCGGCGCTGAAAAGGGGTTGATTGTAATCGAGGATAACAAGCCGGATGCAATTGAGCTTCTTCAGTCCAAGGTTGCAGATATTGATAATATTGAGGTTTTCCCTGCAAGAACAAAATACCCGCAGGGTGCTGAAAAGACGCTGATCAAGCGTGTGACCGGTAGAGTTGTGCCGAGCGGAGGGCTGCCGGCAGATGTTGGTTGTATCGTAAGCAATATCAGTACAGTAAAAGCAATTTCTGATGCAATTCAGAAGGGCATGCCGCTGATTGAGCGTGTTGCAACTGTGACCGGCGAAAAGATTAAGAATCCGGGCAATTTCATTGTTAAGATCGGTACAAGCGTAAAAGAACTGATCGACTACTGCGGCGGCGTGACAGACGATGATGTTCTGATCAAGATGGGCGGACCGATGATGGGATTTGCTCTTTCTGATGTAAATGTACCGATGATGAAGGGCTCTAATGGAATTATTGCCATTGAGACAGATCAGACAGAGCCAGTAGCATGTATTAAATGCGGACGCTGCGTCGATGTCTGCCCGATGGAGCTTTCGCCGTTGTATTTCGCGAAATATGCGGATGAGCAGAACTGGCAGGGCATGAAGGACAAAAATGTCATGGATTGTGTGGAGTGCAGAAGCTGCGAATACATCTGTTCCTCCAAGATTCCGATTGTAACCAAGATTAAAGCTGGGAAAGCTGCTGTAAGGGAGTTGAAGTGATATGTTAATTACTGAATTGAAATCAAAAGAAACGATCGTATCACTGGTAGACGGTAAAAAAGTTTTTATCATTAACTGCCATGGATGCAAAGAGGTCCATTTCCCGGAAAAAGAAGCAGCGGAATTCCAGAAGGAACTGGCTGACAGCGGAAATGTGACCGGTATCATGACAAAGGATTACATCTGCAATCCGGAAAACCTGAAGCTGCGCATTCAGAAATATATGGACGCGATTGAGGCTGCTGATGCGGTACTCGTATTCTCCTGCGGCGTTGGCGTTCAGACGATTGCTGAGTATCTGGGAGATAAGCCTGTTTATGCGGCTTGCGATACATATCCACTGCCTGGATTCCAGGGCGTCACACCGTTAGAGTATGACTGCAAACAGTGCGGCGAATGTTATCTGAATATCACTGGCGGCATCTGCCCGATTACTGCCTGCTCCAAGAGTCTGGTAAACGGACAGTGCGGCGGTTCCAAAGACGGAAAATGCGAAGTGGACAGTAACATGGAATGCGGCTGGGAGCGTATTTACAGACGACTTGCACAGCTGGGCCGCCTGGATGTATTGAAATGCCCGACGCAGGTACGCAATTACGCAACAGATGAGGAAGTATCCAAATAGGAGCTGTTAAAATTTATAAATGATTGGAGCAATGTACAATGAAAATTAGTGAATTATTTGATCGTGGTGAATTTGTAGTTACTGCAGAAGTAGGACCGCCAAAAGGAATTCATATTGAACATGTACTGGAAGAGGCAAAGACCTATTTAAGCGGTATTACTGCAGTGAACGTAACAGACAACCAGTCATCCGTTATGCGTCTCGGTTCTCTGGCAACGTGTAAAGCACTGAAGGATGAGGGACTGACCCCGATCTTCCAGCTGACTTGTCGTGACCGGAACCGTATCGCCCTGCAGTCAGATCTTCTGAGCGCAGCGATGCTGGGGATTGACAACGTTCTGTGTCTGACCGGAGACCATACAAAGATGGGAGACCATCCGCAGGCAAAACCGGTATTCGACCTGGATTCTGTTTCTCTGCTTCACACCATAAAGCAGCTGGAGGCAGGCGTTGACCTTGGCGGAAACGAGCTGGTTGGCGAACCGCCGAAATTTGCAAAGGGCGCTGTTGTGTCTCCGTGCAGCGACTCCGTGGATGCACAGCTTGCAAAGATGGAACGCAAGGTTGCAGCAGGCGCTGATTATTTCCAGACACAGGCAGTTTTTGAGCCGGAGAAATTCATCAAATTCATGGAGAAAGCAAAACAGTTTGGCAAGCCGGTGCAGGTTGGCATCATTATTCCGAAATCAGCTGGAATGGCGAAGTTCATGAACAACAATGTAGCCGGTGTTCATGTGCCGGATGAGATGATTGAGGAACTGAAGGCAGATAAGGAAAAGACAAAAGCTGGTATTACAGGCGTTGAAATTGCGGCGCGCATTATCAAGGAATGCAAACCGTACTGCCAGGGTGTACATATCATGGCATTAGGCTGGGAATCCAAAGTTCCGGATCTTCTGAAACAGGCTGGAATTTAATCCAAAATATTAAAAAAGAAGCTGCCGCTTCACGATTTTTGAGTCGTGAAAGCGTGCAGCTTTTTTATCATACTTTATCTAATAAGAAACTTCGCCACCTATATGATAAAAAGTTTCCGTCAGGATGTGCGTTTGCGCATTCTTTTTTAAATTTCCGGATAACAGCTGCTTCGGTTCACAATGCGGCAGGGAAATTCAATTCGGACAGTTTCCGTATGACCTTTTGCAATTCGATCCAGAAGCAGGGTAACAGCCATATGGGCCATTTCTTTTCTGGGAATATGAATCGTCGTTAAAAACGGCGAGGCATTTTCACTTTCTTCAATGTCGTCAATCGAGATGACAGAAACTTTTCGTTTTATTTTTCGTGCATTTTTCTTCAATATTTTCAGGACTTGAATGGCAGTTACATCGTTTGCGCAGAACACTGCCGTGAAGTCCCCGGCTTCGTCGATTAGTCCGGAAAAAGCGGAAGCTGCAGATTCACCTGTCTGGTCGGTTGGCCTGATCCAGTCGTAATTAATCGGAAGATTGTGACTGATCAGGGAAGTGCAGTAGCCGACGTACCGGCTTTCGTAAGAACAGTCGCCGATATACGCAATTTTCCTGTGTCCAAGTAAAAGCAGATGATTCATAGCAAGCTCAGCGGCCTTCTGGCCGTCGCAGATGACTTCGTCTACATGGAAGTTCATACTGTTTCGCCAGATACCGACGACATTGCTGTTGAATGACAAAATCTGTGTCAGCAGCTGTGTAGAACAGCGGCCAAGAATAATGACTCCCTGAGAGCTTGCAATATCACTGAGAATATGCCTCTTTTTCTTCGCATGTTCGGTGGAGTTTTTGGAGAGCGTTTCTTCTGCGTATACGATATGGTCGATCGTCATCTGGTTTTCAAACAGGGTAATTTCAAGGCTGCGGAACAGTTCATAAAAAAACGGGTCGTCATCTAAAGATTTAATCCGTGCCAGTACGATGCTGACATGGCGTCCTGGTTCGGATACCTTCGAAGGATTTTTTAAATTCCGTGCATTCTGGTTTGGCTGATACCCGATTTCCCTTGCGGCAGCAAAAATTTTATCCCTTACTTCTTTGGAGGCGCAGGTGGAGGAGACGTTGTTCAGAACCCTTGATACGGTTGAGGGGGATACGCCTGTCATTTCGGCAATTCTTTTTAGCGACATAAAATTCTCCTTTTTATCCGGGGTGTTTGACTGATAACGAAACGGACCTAGTGCCTGAGAGCAACACTTCTATAAATATAAGTCGATGGTTTCGTAGTTGTAACAATTTAAGTATAAGGCAGAACCGCGGAACAAGCAACAGAAAGCGTATGGTTTTTGATAAGCAAACGTTTGCATGAAATCGGATTGACAAAAGATGAAAATTTCGTATATCATCTATGTGAATCCGAAAATGACTGAATTTATCTGGAAATGTGATGGAAATGTGATGCAAACGTTTGCATTAACAAAGGGGATAGTTACAAGTTTAGAAAAAAGGGGAAAGAAAAGATGAAAAGAAAAAACAGTGTGCTCAAAAGAACGGCATTAACAATGGCGGCTGCATGTCTTGTGGTATCTGTTGTCGGCTGCGGAGGGAAAAAAGAGGACGGGGTACTTACTTTTACGAATGTTTCTTATGACCCGACGCGGGAATTTTATGCGGCCTATAATGAACTGTTTGCAGAGCATTACAAAGAAGAGACAGGAAAAGAAATTGAGTTGGTACAGTCGCATGGAGGCTCCGGTTCGCAGGCGCGTTCTGTGATTGAAGGTAATGATGCGGACGTCGTAACGCTGGCTCTGGCGCATGATATTACTTCGATTGAAAAAGCCGGTCTCATTGGGGAAGGCTGGCTGGCAGAATTTGATAAAAACAGCTCGCCGTATACGTCAACGATCGTGTTTCTTGTGCGTAGTGGAAACGAAAAAGACATTCATGACTGGGAGGATCTGATCAAAGACGGTGTCGAGATCATTACCCCCGATCCGAAATCATCCGGCGGGGCATGCTGGAACTTTCTTGCTGCATGGCAGTATGCAAAAACGCAGTTTGCGGACGATGAAATTGCGATGAAAGATTTTCTGGCAAAGCTTTATAACAACGTGCTGGTTATGGATTCTGGGGCGAGGGGCGCGACGACGACGTTTGTGGAAAACGGGCAGGGCGACGTCCTGATTGCATGGGAAAACGAGGCGCTTCTGGCGCTGGAAGAATATCCGGAGCAATATGAGCTGATTACTCCGAGTATCAGCATTCTGGCAGAGCCTTCGGTAGCAATTGTGGATGAAAATGCAGAGAAAAATGGAACGGAGGAAATTGCAAAGGATTATCTGGATTATCTGTATACGGAAGATGCGCAGAGGCTGGCCGGAAAGCATTACTACCGTCCGTCGGATGAGACAATTTTAAAAGAGTTTTCCGATACGTTTGATCTGTCTGTAAATCTTTGTACGATTGATGATTTCGGAGGCTGGGATCAGGCATATCAGGACTTTTTTGCAGACGATGCGATTTTTGATGAAATTTACAGAAAATAGGAGGCGGCGCCATTGAAACGGGCACAGATAAAAAAGCGTAAATCCATTATTCCGGGATTCGGACTTTCTATGGGAATTACGGTTGCCATGCTATCGCTGCTGATCCTGATTCCGCTGGCATCTGTTCTGGCGTACTCCTTCCGGCTGTCCGGCGCGGAATTTGCAGAACTGATGATGCGGCCGAACGTCGTTCAGGCATTTGTCACAAGCATCGGCTGTGCGCTGGCGGCGGCAGTACTGAACTGTATTTTTGGAACCATTCTCGCTTGGGTGCTGGTGCGGTATGAATTTCCGGGAAAACGTCTGATGGATGGTATGATCGAGCTGCCTTTTGCGCTGCCCACTGCGGTTGCAGGAATTACACTGACAAAAATGTATTCCGATACGGGAGCTATTGGCAGGGCGTTTGAGAAGCTTGGAATCGAGATTGCCTATACCAGGACAGGCATTATCATTGCGATGGTATTTATCGGGATTCCATTTGTTGTAAGAGCGATACAGCCAGTACTGGAAAAGTTGCCCGCGACTTATGAAGAAGCCGCAGGGATGCTTGGTGCCTCCCGGCTTACTATTTTCTGGAAGGTGATCTTTCCGGAAATGCGCCCGGCGCTTCTGACCGGATTTGGCCTGGCACTGGCGCGGGGAATCGGGGAATATGGCAGCGTCATTTACATATCGGGAAACAGTGAGAAAAACGGGACGCAGGTGGTCTCGTATGTGATTATGCAGAAGCTAAATTCCGGCAATGTGGACTACGAAGGTGCTGCGGCAATTGCGCTGGTCCTTCTTATCTTGTCGTTTGTGATGCTGTTTGCAATCAATTTTATTCAGCATATCGCGAGCCGCCGGACAAATGTTTAATGTATCTGCGGGGAAAGGTATCCGCAAAAGATTGGGGAGATATGTATCTACAGGAGAACCATGATATATTTGTAGAAAAATGGGGAGATTTTATGAAAAAGAACAGCCAGAAAATTGTAAAATGGATCTTGATTGGAATCAGCGTTTTGTTTTTTCTGTTGATGCTTGTGCTTCCGCTGCTTGAAGTGATTGTTCGGGCTCTGGCAGACGGCCTGCAGGCTTATCAGGCGGCGCTTACGGAAGAAAATACCCTGTCAGCTTTGAAGGTGACACTGATTGCTACTGTGATTGCGGTTGCTGTCAATACGGTGTTTGGACTTGTTGCTTCGTGGCTTGTGACAAAATTTGATTTTCGGGGAAAGAATGTACTATCTGCCCTGATCGACATCCCTTTTTCCATTTCTCCGGTAATTGCCGGACTTGCCTACATAATGACATTTGGGCGGAGCGGTTGGGCCAAGCCAGTGATCGACGGAATTAACGAAGCCCTTGGAACGGACATTGCGCTTGTGTTTTCTGTTCCTGCTGTTGTTCTTGCTACCATATTTGTTACCTTTCCTTTTATTTCCAGAGAAATCATCCCGGTTCTGTATACACAGGGAAGAGAGGAAGAGGAGGCGGCTGCAATGATGGGGGCTTCCGGGTTCACGGTTTTTCGAAAAATTACGTTTCCGCATATCAGATGGGGGCTTCTTTATGGGATGATTCTGTGTGCGGCGAGGGCATTCGGGGAATTTGGCGCAGTCTATGCCGTATCGAAAGCAAGGGGAAAAACCTTTACGCTTCCGCTGGAAATTGACGCGCTCTATATGGCGGGAAGCGCAGATTCGATTACGCAGGCATTTGCCGTTTCCTCACTTCTGGTAGGGATGGCGCTCATCATGTTGATTCTGAAAAATATCGTGGAATACAGGGGAAAACGAAACGACAGATAGGAAAACGGGGAGGATGTCATGTACGTTGAACTGAAAAATATAAATAAAAAATTTGGAGACTATGAAGCGGCAAAAAATATCAGCTTCGGAATCGAACAGGGGAAGCTGGCAGCGCTGCTTGGCCCGAGCGGTAGCGGAAAGACAACCATTCTGAGGATACTTGCCGGACTGGAGCAGCAGGATGGCGGGGATGTTATGATAGAAGGAAGGGTAGTAAATGACGTCCCTGCGAGCGAGCGCGGCATTGGTTTTGTATTCCAGAATTATGCGCTGTTTCGCTACATGACCGTCTATGATAACATTGCCTTTGGTCTGAAGGTTCAGAAAATGGAAAAACAGAAAATCCGCGAGCGGGTGCAGGAAATGGTTTCCCTGATCGGTCTCGAGGGCCTGGAAAAACGGTATCCCAACCAGCTTTCCGGGGGGCAGCGTCAGAGGGTGGCGTTTGCAAGAGCGATTGCGCCGAATCCTCAGCTTTTACTTCTGGATGAGCCGTTTGCCGCAATTGATGCAAAGGTTCGCAAGGAGCTGCGCAGATGGTTAAAGGAAATGATCGAAAAGGTTGGTATTACCAGTATTTTTGTTACGCATGACCAAGAAGAGGCGGTCGAGGTCGCAGATGACATCTTGATTATCAATGAAGGAAAATTAGAGCAAATCGGAAGTCCGATTGACATTTATAAAAATCCGAAGACACCTTTTGTGGCACAATTCATAGGAACCTCTGTGATTCTGGACAGCCTTTTGGGATTTAAAGGGTATGAGGATATTCCAAATGGGAAAAAGGTGATCGTCCGTCCGGAATTTGTAGAGGCATTTAAGAGCGATAATCAGAAGTTTGCAAAGATGATGAATGCTGTGGAAGAGGGAGTCATTGAAAGCATCGTATTTCGCGGAAGCTATCTGGAGCTGACGCTTCGTGTAAAGGGCGTCCGTCTGACGACGCACCGTTCACTCGAACGGCGACATGTGGAGATCGGTGAAAAGATGTGCGTACTTTTATACCGTGTGTATCTGTTCGATGAAAGCGGCGCGCAGATACGTAAAAATGAGCTGCTTAAGGGAATTGACGTGGAAGCGCTTTAGGATAAATGTATTTATCACAGAAATATAATTTCATGGATCTGTAATCTGTAAAAAATTGCACCAGAACATGCAAAAAAGCGATAGAATCCAGCATGCCTTTGTGTTAGAATATTTACAAAGCATTATTTTTCTAAATTCTACAGCGGTATTTCCCGCATCTGATATCCTTTCAGTGGCCCATCAAATATTCAGAAATCTCAATGCTTTCAATTCACAGAAAAGCAGGGGATTTCGGAAAATGGTATCGGAATGCATTGAGGAAGGAATTCTTGCAGAATTTCTCAGTAAAAACAGAGCGGAGGCGATAAAGGTGAGTATCTATGAGTACGATCAGGAAAAGCATATACGTCAGGAACGCGAAGCAAGCCGTGAGGAAGGTATAAGAGAAGGAATAATCCGAGGCCGAAGTGAACTGATATGGCATGCATTGGAAAAAGGAGCTGAACCTGAAAGCTTAAAACAGCTGTTTGATGTAACAGAGGAAGAACTGGAAACGATTCAAAAAGAGATGACAAGCAGAGTAATGCCGGTTGCAGAAGTAATTGATAAAGTGGCGGCAATATGTAAAGCACATGGTGTAAAACGATTGGAGCTGTTTGGCTCTTTTGCAACAGGCACGGCAGCTTCAACGAGTGATATAGACTTTGTGGTTTATGGATGTGAGGATGTACAGCGGCTGGAGGAAGCCCTTGAAGGGATAGATACGCTTCGGAACATTGATATTTTTGAGTATGAAAGTATTAGCAATAAATTTTTGCTGGAGGATATTAAAAAATATGGAAAGCAAATCTATTAACCGTTATCATTCATTTTGCAAAAGTTTGCAAAATCTGAGTAAAAGTGTAAATGCAGATCCGGATGCGGATTTTGTACTGGAAGGAACGGTCTTGAATTTTAATCTTACCTTTGACATTTCCTGGAAAGTAATGAAGGATATATTGATAAAGGAACTGGGGATTCTTGATTTTGCAATTGGATCGCCGCGGGAGACATTGAAGCAGGCTTTTATGAACGGAATCATTGACAATGATGAGTGGATGCAGATGCTTCGGGTAAGAAACCAGCTGGCTCATGATTATGACGGTACCTTTGCGGCAGAAATGTTTCAAAATATCATAAAAGTATATTATCCGCTGTTTGAAAAATTGGCAGAACGTGTTGAAGTATATTATAAGCAAAGTGTGGGCTAATTCTGTGGAAATCTTTGGGGTATTATGCGGGCGAAAAGAAAAAGGAGGGCATGAGTGTGAAACGAAGATGGATTACCACAGGGATTTTTATCAGTACGCTGCTGATTCTGGGAACTGGTTGTACGAAAAAACAGGAGCAGGAGAATGTGCAGGAAGGAAACAGCCGGGAATCGCACTTGGAGGGATCCGATGAGAAGGGGACTTTCGATCAGGAAAGAGAAACGGAAATAATAACGGATATTATTTCACCGGAGACAGAAACCGGCAGGCCAGAGACATACGATGAGCAGGGAAATATCGTTTACGAATATAAGGATCTTAAAATTACTCTGCCATCATCCTGGAAAGGGCGTTATGATGTCACCAGCTCAGACGGGTATGTGGGATTTTGGAGAAAGGACGGGGAAGGTGGGGATTATGCACCGGGTATAGCAAGAAGAACCGGTGGGTATATTTTTGGAATTTATTTTGTAAAAGATAGTTTTTATGGAAATATTTTTGAAACAGATCGTATGATTGGATCAAAAGAAGACGGTTATTATCTGTTGTGCGGCGTGGAATATAGTCCTGATGCGGATGAAATGAAGGCATCAGAACGCACCCATATGTCTTGGGATGTCGAATGGATTGCAGAACATATCGAAATGAAAAATGCAGGACAGCCTGGAAATAACGTAACGGAAGCTGCGGATGGAAAAAATCTTCCAGGAGATGCATCGGGAACACTGACCGGTATTTTTGCTGGCGGAGATATTGAAAAAGATGACGATATCATGTATTTCTGGTCGGAAGAAGGTGGATTTTATGAATTTTACTTTGGAGGGGCAGAGAAGACGCCTTATGAATTTGGACCGGGAGATAAGCTGAGGATTACGTATCAGGGAGGCAACATAACCAGCATTGAAAAGCTAACAGAAAACGGAGAACCGGAACTGGAAGAAAAGTTTTTTGAAGGGACGGTAGAATTAAAAACAGATACGATGGTAAAGCTGCAGGACACGGAAGGAAAAGACTGGACAATAGAATTCAAAGATGTGCCATATGCGTATACTATTTATGATATGAATGAATCAGGCGAATATCTCAAGGATGAGTCAGGAGAATATATTTCACATGTGCCAAATCTCTGCACACCGGGAGATTTTATAAGAGTCTGGTATCAGGGAAGCATAGAGAAACCTTACTTTCTCGGAATTGATGTGATCCAGAGTGCAGAAGAAGAACTTGGGTATAATTAAACGGACAGACGGGCAGCCATTTACTGGCTGCCCGCTGCGTATGTCTGTCAAAAAGATAGCGCGTTCAGATTAAAGTCTGCTGTAAAGAGCATTGATTTTGGAACGGGTCATCGGCCCGATAATACCGTCGACGTCAAGTCCGTTCGCACGCTGGAAGGCGCATACCGCATTATAAGTACCTTGGCCGAAGTCACCGTCTGCGCCTGCAGAGCCACAGGAATAGCCAAGAGCGATCAGCTTTCTCTGCATATCCTTCACATCGGCACCATAGGAACCGATAGAAAGAGTTGAAGTAGAAGAGCCTCCTGAGCTTGAACCGGAGTAAGCAGCATTGATCGCAGCTTTTGTCGCCGGTCCGATCACGCCGTCTACATCCAGCCCGTTCGCACGCTGGAAGGCGCATACTGCGTTGTAGGTACCCTGGCCAAAATCACCGTCCGCACCTGCAGAGCCGCAGGAGTAGCCAAGAGCGATCAGCTTTCTCTGCATGTCACGGACAGCTTCACCAGTCGAACCCATGGAGAGATTGCCGCTGCTTCCAGTGTCTCCGCTGCTGCTGGAGCCATATGCCGGACGGCAGAAGTAGTACGTAACCTTTGTAGATGTTATTTCTCGATCCTCTTTTGTATCAACCTTGTCATTAGAGTTACCGTCAATTGTTGCGAAGCGGTTGCCAGATACAGATTTTACAATTGCAGTATGATAGTAAGGAATCGATTCAGTTGGGTCATAACATACAACAATGTCGCCAACTTTTGGAGTGCGATAAACTTTTCCCTGATTACTATAGTAGTTGTACACACCAAGTGTACTGTCAATTTTGGAACCTCCACAGAAAAGATTGGATGCTCCGGCATGTTTAAATACCCACCAGACGAATACAACGCACCAGGGATATGCGGCGTCATACCCATAAAATTCTATGTTGTATTTGACATGGTTTTGCCCGCCTTTTTCTGTCACGCCAATCTCCGCGGCTGCGACGCGTAGAACATCATTTGCTGTTGCCATAATTATTTATCTCCTTTTCTTATTATTTTGTTCCCCGGCCGATGGGCTGGGGTTTTGGCTTTGAATCACCGGCGATTCATCTGATAAAGAGTAAAAGCTTCTCAATATGTAAACTGCAATTTCTTTTTTCTTGCAAAATATCCCTTCGTGTGATAGCCTGATGTCGCATCTTACGAAAAAACAGGCGCGGCATTTTTTATGTGCGAAAAAGAGAAGAGAATTTGGAAGAAAACGGGGAACAAAAAATGCAAAAAACAGGTGGAAAAGAACATACGGGCAACCGGATCACAGAGGGAGTGATCTGGAAGCAGATTTTGATCTTTTTTGTTCCGATTCTGATCGGGACATTTTTTCAGCAGCTTTATAATACCGTGGATGCTGTGGTAGTCGGGCGCTTTGCAGGAAAGGAAGCGCTCTCCAGTGTCGGTGGTTCTTCCAGCCAGATCATTAATCTGGTGGTAGGATTTTTTACCGGTTTGTCAGCTGGGGCTACGGTTATTATTTCGCAGTACTTCGGGGCGGAAAATCGGGAGAAGCTGGAAAAGGCGCTGCATACGGCATATGCCTTTTCTTTTGTTTTCGGTATAATCGTGGGAATCGGTGGTGTGATTGCGACGCCTGCGATTCTGGAGATGATGAATACGCCAGAGGAGCTGCTGGCAGATTCTGCGCTGTATGTGCGTATTTATTTTGCCGGCCTTTTGTTTGTGCTGGTTTATAATATGGGTTCCGCAATTCTTAGGGCAATCGGGGATTCGAAGCGCCCGCTGTACTATCTGATTGTCTGCTGCGGAATTAATACGGTGTTGGATTTGCTTCTGGTACTGGTGTTTGATATGGGCGTTCTGGGCGCGGCGCTGGCGACGCTGCTCTCGCAGGCAATCAGTGCGGTGCTGGTGACCTGGACGCTGATGTTCCGGACTGCGGAGATGAAGCTGGAACTGAAAAGGATAAGCTTTCAGAAAGACATACTGATCGTGATGCTGAGAATCGGTCTGCCGACCGGAATCCAGTCCAGTATGTACAGTATTTCAAATGTGATTGTCCAGGCTGCCCTGAATAAATTCGGTGTGGATGCTATGGCGTCCTGGGCGGCGTTTGGGAAGATAGACGGCATTGTCTGGATGATCTGCGGTGCATTTGGAATTGCGGCGACGACTTTTGTCGGACAGAACTTCGGGGCAGGGAAGTGGGAGCGCGTGCGCAAAGGGACGCGGGACTGCCTGCTGATGGCGCTTGGCTCCATGATGGTTTTGAGTTTTCTGATTACAGTGTTTGGCGGCCCTTTGTTTACAATCTTTACCTCTGATACAGAAGTGATTGCGATCGGGATGAAGATGGTGCAGATTATTTCGCCTCTCTACTGGGTTTATGGTTTTATTGAGATTTATTCCGGCTCTCTGCGTGCGCAGGGCAGTGTTCTGGTAACAACGTTTCTGACTATCACAGGTGTCTGTCTGCTGCGTATCGTGTGGGTGATGGTGATTGTGCCGCAGGGGAGTCTGGGAGAGCTTGTCGCATGTTATCCGATTACATGGACCGTGACTGCTGTGGCGATGATTTGTTATTATATTTATAAGCAGAAACGGATTATGGAGACGCATAACTAATTTACGAAAAAGCAGGATTATGATATGATGAAGAAAAATGGCACAGAAGTATAGAAGAAAGGCCGGGAGTTAGGACGGGTATGTTAAAAAGGGGAATGAAAAAAAGAATTGAAAGGGAAAAAAAAGTAAGAAAAGCACGTGCAGACAGCTATAGAGTATTTTGTACAGGTGTTGTACTGGCAGGCGTGTTGTTTCTTGGAGGCTGCGGAATGGGAAACGGAGCCGGGAACAAGACGGTCCAGGGAAACAGTGCGTTGGAGGAAAGAGATTATCAGCAGGCACAGCAGTTTTTCCAGGAAGCAGTGCAGGAGGGCGAACAGAAGGTGGTGGCTTATCGCGGACTCGGAATGGCGTATATGGGGCTGGCAAAGTACGAGGAGGCAGAGGCGTCGTTTCGGACAGCGCTTGAATATACGGATAACCGGATGACAGAGAATGTGCAGGATATCCGGCTGTATCTTGCGACGGTCCAGTATCGCGCAGAAAAATACGAAGATACCATCACGACCTGCGACGATATTCTGAGGGAAGAATCAAAAGGGAATGCAGACGCATATTTTCTGCGCGGAGCCAGTTATCTTTATGAGGGAAACCAGGAGGAAGCAAAGAAGGATTTTGACGCTGCGGTTAAGCTGAGTCCGGAGGATTACGACTTGTATCTGAATATTTATGAGTGTTACCGCAGCCGGAGTCTGTCAGGGCTTGGCGCGGCATATTTGCAGACTGCATTGAATATTCCGGGCGGGGATCTGCAACACTATTATAACCGGGGACGTATTCATTATTATCTGGAAAATTATGAAGAGGCACAGAGCTTGTTGATCGGTCCGGTGGAGGAAAAGTACCAGCCGGCCATGAATCTGATCGGAAAGGTATACCTGAAGCTGGGAGACTACGAGCATGCGCGGGCAGTTTATCAGCAGATACAGTCGGAATTTGGCGCGGATGCAGATTCTTTCAACGGGCTTGCGCTGTGTGCAATCGAGAGTGGTGATTATGATGCAGCGCTTTCTTACATCGCGCAGGGACTTGCTCTGGAAGGGACGAGCGGAAAACAGGAGCTGTATTTCAATGAAATTATAGTTTATGAAAAGAAGCTGGATTTTGGGACAGCAAAAGCGAAGGCGCAGGAATACGTACAGAAATATCCGGGCGATGAAGCGGGACAGAAAGAGTGGATGTTTCTATCTACCAGGTGATTGCTGGAACGCAGGAGCGAAGACAGGAACTTTGAATCAGGAATGTGAGATCTATAGGAGAAAAGGATTATAATTTATGGAGATGACGGAATTTAAGGAGCTTCGGGAGCGTGTTATTTTGGTTGGCGTGCAGCAGGTGGCCGGAGATGATACGGAAGAGTCGGTGCGTGAGCTGGGTGAGCTTGCGGATACGGCCGGGGCAGAGGTGGTTGGTCAGGTCATCCAGCGCCGGGAAAATATTCACCCGGGGACTTATATCGGAAAAGGGAAGATTGACGAGGTGCGCCAGCTTATGTGGGAGCTGGATGCGACAGGCATTATCTGCGACGATGAACTCAGCCCGGCACAGATGAACAATCTGCAACAGGAATTGGACTGTAAGGTGATGGACCGGACGCTTTTGATTCTTGATATTTTTGCGCGTCATGCTGTGTCGCGCGAAGGGAAAATCCAGGTGGAGCTGGCTCAGTTGCGTTATCGTGCAGCGAGGCTTGCAGGCCTGGGCAATTCACTTTCCCGTCTTGGCGGTGGCATTGGCACGCGGGGACCGGGTGAGAAAAAGCTGGAAATGGATCGTCGTATGATCCGAACCAGAATCAGCCATTTGAAAAAAGAGCTTGAGGAAGTTATCCGTCACAGAGAGCTGATTCGTTCTCAGAGAAGAAAGACAGAACAGAAGATTGTGGCACTGGTGGGGTATACTTCTGTCGGAAAGTCAGCAATTTTCCGTACTCTGACAGGGGCGGACGTGCTGGAGGATGCAAAACTGTTTGCGACGCTTGATACGACTACGCGTGGGATTCGGATTTCAGGTAGTCAGGAGATTTTGCTGACCGATACAGTTGGTTTTATCCGCAAGCTGCCGCATCATCTGGTGGACGCATTTAAGAGTACACTGGAGGAGGTGTGCTGTGCGGACATTTTGGTGCACGTGGTGGATTCTGCGAGCGTACAGATGGAGGCGCAGATGCATGTGGTCTATGAGACGCTGCGGGATCTGGAGGCAGATAAAAAGCCGGTGATAACAGTTTTTAACAAGCAGGATTTGTTGTTATTGGAGGAAAAACACGGTTTTCGCGATTACCGTGCAGAACAAAGTATTTCAGGCTCTGCGCATACGGGTGAGGGGATGGAAGAGCTGCGTCAGGCAATCAGTGACCTTCTGCGGGCGCAGAAGATTTATATTGAACGCCTATATTCGTATGACAAGGCCGGTTTGATTCAGTTGATCCGGAAAAAAGGAGAGCTCTTGGAGGAAAAATATCAGGAGGATGGCATTTTTGTGCGTGCATATGTTCCGGAGAGTATTTACATGAGTGTGTGAAAATTCAGAAACAGTATGAGGCGCAGAAGAGAGCAGACGATGTTTTTGTATAAAAAAAATACAAAATGCAGTGAATACCGTGAAAGCTATGGAGTATCGGGCTTTGCGGTATTTTTGCATGCTATATATAGCTGTCTGTAATAAATTTGAAACATATATATGGTGGTTTTGTCATTGACTTCGCATAGGGCCAGTGCTATACTGATAGCCGTACCGTAACTTGGAGATACAAGATATAGTGATATATGTAACAACAGGAGGACTATATAGTGTTTAAGGTTGTAAAACGTGACGGAGAGATTGCAGAATTTGACTTATCAAAAATCAGCGGTGCAGTTGCAAAGGCATTTGAGGCGCGGCAGATGGAATACAACAACGATATGGTGGATTTGCTGGCACTTCGGGTGACTGCAGATTTTCAGAAAAAAATTAAAGATGGACTGATTGATGTGGAGAGTGTACAGGACAGCGTCGAGCAGGTGCTGATCCAGGCAGGTTATGCAGATGTGGCAAAGGCTTATATTCTGTACCGCAAACAGCGGGAAAAAATCCGCAATATGAAGTCCACGATTTTGGATTATAAAGAAATCGTAAATAGCTATGTGCAGGTAGAGGATTGGCGCGTAAAAGAAAATTCGACCGTGACATATTCCGTCGGGGGACTGATTCTGAGCAATTCCGGAGCGGTTACAGCAAATTACTGGCTGACAGAAATCTATGATCAGGAGATCGCAGAGGCACACCGGAATGCGGATATTCATATCCACGATCTGTCTATGCTGACCGGATACTGTGCGGGCTGGTCTTTGAAGCAGCTGATTGTGGAAGGACTTGGTGGAATCAAAGGCAAGATCACATCAGCTCCAGCTAAGCATCTTTCGGTTCTGTGCAACCAGATGGTAAACTTTCTTGGCATTATGCAGAATGAGTGGGCGGGCGCACAGGCATTTTCCTCGTTTGACACATACCTTGCCCCTTTCGTAAAGGTAGACCATCTATCCTATCCGGAAGTGAAAAAGTGTATTGAATCCTTCATTTATGGCGTAAATACACCGAGCCGCTGGGGAACTCAGGCGCCGTTTTCCAATATTACACTGGACTGGACAGTTCCGAATGATCTGGCAGAGCTTCCGGCGATTGTAGGCGGCCAGCCGATGAATTTCTGTTACAAGGACTGCAAAGAAGAGATGGATATGATCAACCGCGCCTTCATTGAGACGATGATCGAGGGGGATGCGAACGGACGCGGCTTCCAGTATCCGATTCCGACGTATTCGATTACGGGAGATTTTGACTGGTCCGAGACAGAGAACAATAAGCTTCTTTTTACGATGACTGCAAAATACGGCACTCCGTATTTTTCGAATTATATCAACAGCGATATGGAACCGAGCGATGTCCGCAGTATGTGCTGCCGTCTGCGTCTTGATCTGCGTGAGCTGCGCAGAAAGACGGGTGGATTTTTTGGTTCCGGGGAGAGCACAGGAAGCGTTGGCGTTGTGACCATCAATCTGCCTCGTATCGCGTATCTGGCATCGGGGGAAAAGGATTTTTACCGTCGCCTGGATCATATGATGGACGTGGCTGCGCGTTCTTTAAAAATCAAGAGAGATGTAATTTCCAAGCTTCTGGAGGAAGGACTTTATCCGTATACGAAGCGGTATCTTGGGTCTTTTGACAGTCATTTTTCAACCATCGGACTGATTGGCATGAATGAAGCAGGGCTGAATGCCAACTGGCTGCGCAAAGATCTGACGCATCCGGAGACACAGCAGTTTGCCAAGGATGTGCTGAATCATATGCGGGAGCGGCTTGTAAACTATCAGGAAGAGTACGGAGATCTGTACAATCTTGAAGCGACACCGGCGGAATCCACGACCTACCGTCTGGCAAAGCACGACCGTGCACGCTGGCCCGAGATCATCACAGCAGGGGGGCCGGGAGATACGCCGTATTATACGAACAGCTCTCACCTGCCGGTAGAGTATACGTCAGATATTTTTGATGCGCTCGATATTCAGGATGAGCTGCAAACGTTGTACACGTCCGGAACTGTATTTCATGCATTTCTGGGTGAACGGCTTCCGGGATGGAAAGCGGCTGCGACGCTCGTACGAAAAATCGCAGAGAATTACAAGCTTCCTTATTATACCATGTCCCCGACGTATTCCATCTGTCAGGCACACGGTTATCTGGACGGTGAACAGAAGACATGTCCGATCTGCGGGGCCGCGACTGAGGTATACAGCCGTATTACAGGCTACTATCGCCCTGTTCAGAACTGGAATGACGGCAAGACGCAGGAATATGCAAACCGCAAGCTGTACGATATTGAAAATTCCCGCCTGAAAAGGGAGGATGTCGGCACAGAGGCAATGTACCGTGCCGGAATGAACGTGACAGTGCAGTCGGAGGGAGAAGAGGCAGCCGAGCCACAGAAACGTCCGGCGCAGGTTTCCGATGATTTGAGAGCAGAAAAGACTGGTGCACAGACGCGATATCTTTTCACAACAAAGACATGTCCGAACTGTAAAATTGCGAAAGAAATGCTGCGTGGAGAGTCGTATGAGCTGGTTGACGCAGAAGAAAATCAGGATCTGGTCAGCAAGTTTGGTATCATGCAGGCTCCAACACTTGTCGTAATGCAAGGCGGCCAGGTAGAGAAATACGTAAATGCGTCCAACATCAAGCGATATGTAGACAGACTCGTATCAAATGCATAAATTTGATATTCGGGATTTACCGAATGTGTGGTTTTGCTAAGCAGTGTATTTACAAAAACCGCAAAAAGACAAGAAATAAAAAAATAACAAGAGAAGCATTGCCGGTGGACCTCTGATCTGTCGACAATGCTTTTTCTATATATAAGCCGGTACAGGAGGAATTATTTTTTTCTCTGTATTATGCAATGGTTTTCGAAACGATCCACCCAGCAAAAAAACATCGCGCAATTTTCTGCTTGTGCTAATATGACAGGAAGTTTATAATGAAACAGAATATCACAGGTACTTGCGAAACGCACCGTCCCTTTTTTAAATGTTTTACACTTACCTGAAAATTATAATAAAAAGCGAGGTAATTACATTGTACAGTACGATTGTTGAAGCAGTTATGGCTCATGGAGAGAAAATGCCGGACAAGGTGGCTGTCGGCTGTCAGAATACGAGGGTGACTTATGGACAGCTTTGTCGCCAGATGAAGCTTATGGCGGGAAAGCTCGCGAGGGAATACGGTGTTTCACGCGGGGATTTTGTTATGATTCAGGGCGTGTCAAGACCAGATTACATTGTAGCGTGGTTGGCCGTGCAGTATCTTGGTGCAGTTTCTGTACCAGCGGACAAGCAGGCAAAAGAGGAAAATATTGTGGATGTATATCACTACGCAAAGCCGAAGCTTTTGCTGATTGATACACCGGTTCCGGATTTGAACTGCGTATGTCTGGAATCGTTGTATAAAAGTGTCGCGACGGCAGAGCAAGATGGAGCAGTGTTCCAGGAGCTTCCATATGTGGCGCCGGAGGCATCCGCAGTCGCAGAAATTCTCTTTACAACAGGGACGACTGGAAAACCGAAAGGTACGATGCTGACAATCGGCAATATTTATGCGATTCTCCATAATAATCAGAAGGGAGTAGGGCTGCAGGAGGATGACTGTGTGCTGATTCCGCTTCCGCTGAACCACTCTCTGGGCATGCGTGAGATGCGCATGGCGATTTATTTTGGGGCCTGTGTGGTGCTGCAAAATGGCGTTACCTTTGCAAAAGAAATCGACAATAATATAACGGAATTTCATTGTACGGCCATGGTGATTGTGCCGGCCTCGATGGAGCTGATTTACCGTCAGATGCGTCGGCATTTTCCGCGGATTATGGGGCAGTTGCGCTATATAGAAGTCGGAGCCGGTTCTCTGGGATATGATATGAAGAAAAAGCTGGCGGCAGAGCTGCCGGATACGCGGGTGGTCAATACCTGGGGGTCTACGGAGACTGGAGGAGTGATTTTCCTGAATGTTTCAGAGCGCCCTGACAAGCTGACCGCGCTTGGCAAGCCGGTAGATGGAGCGGAACTGAAAATTGTTGACCAGGAAGGACGGGATATCACAGCCAGCGCAAGAGATATTGACAGTGCGGGCAGGATGATTCTGCGTGGAGATATGCAGATGGCAGGCTACTACAATATGCCGCAGGCTACGGCAGATACGCTGGTGGACGGTTGGCTTTACACAAACGATATTGTTTTTTTGGATGAGGACGGGTATGTGTATATGCTGGGCCGTGCGGATGATATCATCAATGTAGGCGGCGAGAAGGTATCTCCGATTGAGGTGGAAAATATTGCTCAGGAATTTGAGGAGATACGGGAATGCGCCTGCATCGGTGTGAAGGATGCGACGCTTGGTCAGGTTCCAGTGCTGTATGTGGTGCCGGAATACGAAGAATTTCATTCGGATCTGTTGATCAGGTTTCTGGCAGAGCGTATGGAAAAATACAAACTTCCGCAGAAATTTTTCAAGCTTCCGGAGCTGCCGCGAAACCGGATGCAGAAGTTGGACCGCAAAGCGCTGTACCAGATGTGGCAGGATGAGCAGGGATGATTTTTCATGAAAATGAAAAGCTGGAAAAATAAAAAAGGGTTTACGCTGGTGGAGCTGATTGTGGTTCTGGCGCTGCTGAGTTTATTGTTTGCGGGTGCTGCCGGAGGGCTTTCAGCTTACAGCCGGTATGCAGAGCGCAGGAAAGACAACGAATATGCGAGGAGTATTTATTATGCGGCGCAGTCTGCACTGACGCATGAAAAAGCGAGCGGGATGCTGGAAAAGCTGAAAGAGCAGGCAGAGAGTTCTGGTACTTCTGTGTATTTGGAACAGGAAGCGGATGGTGCGAGGCGATGGATTCTGACCAAGGAAAAAGAGGGGGCAGATGATATGGTGAGCAGTCTTTTGGAACCATATATCATGAAGGATATTCTGACAGACGCCGCGGTATATGTTGAAGCAGATCTTGAAAAAGGAATTGTGTATGCTGCTGGTTACAGTCGCAAGGCGGACCGATTTTTGCCGGAGGAACGTGGAGTTGTTGCGGTCTTTTATGGAATTGTGGAAAATGGAGAGCGCGTTCACGGACGGGAGGCAGGAACGGATTTCGGATATTATGGAGAGAGCGGGGCTTTGGAAAAAGGCGGGAGCAGAAAACCATGAAACGAAAACTCAGACAATTAAAACAGGACCAAAGCGGCGCAGCGATGATTGCCGTGCTCTGTATTTTGGCTGTATTTTTAGCGCTTGCTCTGGCATTGCTTCTGGCAGCTTCTACTTTGATGCGAACGGCAGGACGGGAGATCAGCGGAAGCCGTGTAAAAATAGAAGCGATTACGTTTTCTGACAGAGTGGAGGAAGAGCTGACAGAGGAGGATAGGAGTCTGTATCAGTATATACAGGAGCAGCTGCGCACAGGAGTGTGGCTTCCGGGTGAAGATGCGGCAAAAGAATTCACAGGGAGCAGCGGCTGTGAGCTGTCATTAATTATGCATTGGGAGCGCAGCGATGGACTTCCGGAGCTGGGGTTTGATGGAACGAAGCTGTACATCACTGTGACATGTACGAGAGATGAGGAATCGTATCGGCTGACCAGTGAATTTGAGCTGAAAGAGGAGGAGTGGCAGTGGCAGCGATTAAGAAGAGGATGAAAACTATTTTATCGTCGCGCCGCGGCAGCTCTATTGTGTCTGTGATGGCAGCGTTTGTTCTGCTGCTGATCGGTATTGCGATGTTTTATACGGCAGTTGTCGCCTCCTGGAACATGGTGAACAGGGCGGAAACTATGAACCTTGCTGCGGAGCAGGTATTGAAGCAGTTTTATGAGGGTGGATACGGGCAGAATCTGTCTGTGGTGTCTGATACAGAAATACTGGGAGGAGCGGATTCGCCTGTTATTCTGTTGCAGGAAGTGGATGGCACTGCAAGCCTGGAAATTCATGCCTCTCATGAGCAGGTTGTTTTGGAGGCTGAAGTAGAACAGGACGGCGACCTAAGCAAGTACCCGGTTAAGATGTATTATTTTTCTGATTAACTGAATTGTAAAGAGCAACTCACAAAGAAAGAATTTATGACCAGAGGTTTCATGGATAAAAATTTTACAGAGAAAAATTCGAAAGAAAGAAATTTCCTTCATAAAATACGAACATCAAAAAAAGGGTTTACGCTGGTTGAAGTAATTGTGGCATTTGCGCTGACTGGGATTTTGTTTGTGGCAGCAAGTGCGGTGTTTGGAGTTTTTCTGAAAAGTTTTGTGCGGGTTACAGGGATTTCAGAGATGGAAACAGCAGCGCGGTCAATTATGGAAACGGTAACAGGCGAGCTGGAAAGAGCAGCAGGCAAAGACGCTGTATTAGATGGCAGCACGCCGCTGTGGCTTGCAGGGGACGGTACTGTGTGGTACAGAAATTTTGAGGGAAAGACAGCACATATGCTGGTGGATGAGTCCGGCGAGCTGCTGATTGCATACTATGAGGATGATCAGACAGCGTTGGAACAAAGGGAACCAGAACTGGTATGGCAATATTCTGAAAAGTTTTACGATAAATGTTATATTCATAAGCTGGAAACTGTCAGGATTCAAAATCGGAATCTTCTGGAGGTAACATTGGAAATGAAACACCGCGGAGGGGATATGACGTATTCGATGACGCGGATGTTTGCGTGTTATAATCTGGAAGCAGGCGAAATCGCCTGAAAATAAACATATGCTTTATTGCAAATTTCCCGTACAGTCGCGTTACTTATGACCGGTAACGTCTGTACGGGAAATTTGAATTATGCAACAGATTTTTTGAATTTAGCTAAGCTGGTACAAATCCTGCAATGCCTGTTTGAAAAGAATAACTTCCATATGCTCCATAAAGTAGGCTTCCATTCCCGGCGTATAGCGGCAGGGAGCTGCGTATTCCGAGAGAACATTGCAGACTTTATTAAACTGCTCTGCAGGATTTTCGGCTTTTTTCAGGAACAGATAATAGTGTCCTGTCTCCGAATCTTTATACAGAGTGTTTGGTCCTTCATAGACATTACCAAGTACTTTGGCAGCATGGATTGCATCATCCAGAGAATGAAAACGATAGAAGCGGGTCAGCTCCCGTATCTCAGCCTCTCCCGGCTCACTCTCTGAGGCGGAAGATTCCTGCTCGGAGGAGGCTTCCGTGGTTTTTTGGGACGAACGTTTTTTGGATTCCGATATTTTTTTGATGAGTCCCAGGATATCGTCGGCGCCTTCTATTTTTTCCTTTAAATCAGAATAAGAAATACTGCCGTGTTCTTCATCTTCAGGAGAGAAGCGTGCAAAGCGCGTATCAAGCTCTTCCGGGTCCTCCACTTTTGTAATGATCAGAAGCAGTGAATCTATTGATACAGGAATGGCTTCTATGACAAGCGGAGTATTGTCTGCCTCAAATCCAAAATCCTGAGCAGCCACTTGCATCATATCCTGAAAAAGTGCTTTTGCTTTGTCAGAGCCGTATGCCAGCTCACTGAGCTTGATTTCACGGCCAGCCAGATCTTCTCGGGTTAAAGTACAACGAATCTGCCTGTCATTGATCTTTTCAATTTTCATTTAATCACATCCTTACCTGGTAAAATTGCGTTGCTGTTGCAGGAATCATTTGGGAATCCTGCAATTGGTTATGGCATGTTTTATGCCTTTTATGGAAATCTGCGTAGCAGCTTCCTATAACCTATATTATATACTATTATATACGCATTTCTGTAAATATGTAAAGTGGAAGAAATTGAGCAAAAAATGCTTGCCAAAATGACTCATATTATATATAATAAACAACAGAAAGGATAAACGGAACATTATAGGAAAGGAGGAAACACACAAAAGAATTCAATTAAATCACACGATATAAAACGATCTGTTATGAAAATACATAACCTGTATTGCTATCCCCCCGGATAAAGTCTACGCCGCGCATCCTTTCGCTATTCTTTTTACGAATTATAATCAAATTCCTTTTTTTACGCAAGCAAAATTTAAAAAGATTACCGGTCTGGCAAAACAAAATATATCACATTTTTGGCAGAAAAACAGCGCATTCTGGTTTTCTGTACGCATTTTCTTATGAACGGTTTTACAGCCATTGGTGTCGGCAAATGATCTCTGTAGGCAGTATGCCAGTCCGGAAAAAGAGGAGTATTTTGGATAGAAAAAATAAAACAAACAGCAAAAAAGATCTGAATGACACAACCAGTTCTGCGGATTATTTAAAAAGCAATGAACTGTGTGGGTATTCTTTGACAGAAGAGCTTCAGGGATACGAAAGAGAGGGCATGCAGCTTTACCTGAATGATTTGCCCAGTCGGGCATGTGAGATTGTAAATGCATGTATTTTGGCTGAGGAATCCGATTACATGAGAGATTTTATCAGCGACGACCAGGATCACATAACAGGCGTACGTTTTATCTGTATCTCGGAGAAGAAGGATTTTCAGATATGAACCGGAACGAGAATTTCTGATATCTTATATAAAGAAAGGAAAGCAGCCAAAGCGTCGGCATTCCCTTATACACTTTCTTATTTTTTTATAAAGAACCACTGAAAATGATGACGGATTTTGTATTGTTATGGTAAGATGACTGGGAAAAGGGGGAAGTATAGCGATGAATAAAGATAAACCAAGATCATTCCGGCTGTTAGGACTGCTGATTATTGCAGTCGGAATGCTTGCAATTATTGCAGTTTGTATTATAAAATTTATGCCGACCCGCGAGCGAATCAGCCCAGAAGTTTATTTTGGATTGCAGGAGAGCGGGACGCAGGAGACAGGAGACGATTCGACTATTTCGGGCGGAACTGTCGCAGCTGTCATCGTAAAGGATCATATAGCACAAGAAAAGGCATATATTCTGGATGGCAGTGCCTATATTGATTACACATTGGTGCAGAGGGAAATTAATTCCCGTTTCCATTGGGATGCGTCAGCAGGACTTCTGCTTTTTACGAATGCAGAACAGATTTACGAAATTCCGCCGAACAGCTCCTCTTATACGGTAGATGGAGAAAGTTTTGATGCGGGATACGAAATTTTGAAGACTACGACGTCGGGGATGTTTCTTTCTGCCAATTTTATGCAGCAAAATTCTGATGTGTCCTGCAATATTTTTGAGGCGCCGTCGAGGGTGGTGGTATGTTTCGGAAATGAAGAGATTGTCACGGGTACCGTGAAGAAAAATACTACAGTGCGCGTGCTTGGAGGGATTAAAAGTCCAATTATTACAGATGTGACAGAGGGCACGGTTGTGACAGTTCTGGAGCAGATGGAGAACTGGTCGGAGATTGTGACGCCGGACGGTTATATTGGTTATATGAAAAACAACTGTTTGAAGGATGTGCAGGAGTCTGTCACGGAGAGCTTTTATCAGGGGCCGGACTATACAAGTATTCATCAGGAAGGCCTGGTGAACCTGGTATGGCATCAGATAGACTACCCGGAAATGAACGCGCAGCTGGAGGAGGATATTGCAGGCGCTTCCGGTCTGAATGTCATTTCACCTACCTGGTATTTTCTGAGTGATGATACCGGCAATATCCAGTCTTTTGCGGATGCTTCTTATGTGGAGCGCGCACATGCGGCAGGACTCCAGGTTTGGGCGCTAATCAGTAATTTCAGCCCAGATGTTAGTACAAGAGCGCTGCTTTCTTCGAGGGCGGCCCGCAATAAAGTACAGGAGTATCTGGTGAGTCAGGCAAAGGAGCTGGGATTTGACGGAATCAACATTGACTTTGAAGGGATTGTACAGGAAGCAGGTTATGATTATGTTCAGTTTATGCGAGAGTTATCAATCCTGTGTCGGAAGAACCAGATTGTTCTTTCCGTTGATGTACCGGTTCCGATGGATTTTTCGGCTCATTACAATCGCAAAGAGCTCGGCGTTGTTTGTGATTATGTAATTGTTATGGGATATGATGAGCATTATGCAGGTTCCGATCTTGTGGGCAGTGTAGCTTCAATGAGCTTTGAGCGGACCGGTATTGAGAATATGCTGCGTGAAGTGCCGAAGGAGAAGCTGATCAGCGGTATTCCGTTTTATGCAAGGCTGTGGTACACGAAAACAATGGAGGATGGAACCACGGAAGTCACGAGTGAAGCTCTGTCAATGAATGGAGCAGCGCAGGTTGTCAGTGAAAATGGAGCTGTTACCTCTTTCGATGAGAGCACCGGACAGCAGTATGCCGAGTGGACGGATGCGGATGGACGGCTTTGCCAGATCTGGCTTGAAGATGAGGAATCCATTCGGGAACGCGTGAAGCTTGTCGGTACTTACAATCTGGCAGGCAATGCAGCATGGGTACTTGGAAATGAAAAAGAGGGCATCTGGAATGTGATACAGGATGAACTGAATGGCTGAGAGCTGAGGTGCTGTCAACAAAGTGGACCGTAACGGTGCGGATTATACGTGGCGGTTTTATGCAAATAGATTATTGCTGAAATAAAATGGATATGATAAAATATTCATATATGTTGCATTTACATACAAATGCATCAGGGAGCGTCATGGCTTATGGATTTTTGAAAACAGAGAGAAGGCATGATGTCAATTCCCGTATTATTATGTCAGTTTTGCGTACAAGGAGGAAGGTATGAAAAAGAGACTGGTTTCAGCAGTATTAATTGCAGCTATGACAATGACAGGAGCAGGCAGCCTGGCGACGGTTTCAGCTGCCAGCTCAGGAGAAGAGACTGTGCTGACGCTGTGGTATTGGAAGAACAGTATCCGTGAAGAGCTTCTGGAGCAGGTGTCCGAGGTGTTCCCTGGTGTTAAGATTCAGGCAGAGCTTTTTGCAGCGGATGATATTGAGGAAAAGATTAACACGACGATTGCAAGTGGCGGAGAACTGCCGGATCTTCTGGCAATGGATGACTGGATTGCAAATCTGCTTCAGTACGAGGATGAATTTGTAAATCTCTATGATGCTCCGTGCAATGCGGCAGAGATTCAGGATCAATACGTAGAGTGGAAATGGAAAAAAGCCGAGACGGTAGACGGCAAGCTGATTGCGCTTCCGATGGATGTCGGCCCGACTTGTATGTTTTACAATGCAGCTCTTTTTGAGGCGGCCGGGCTTCCGACCGATCCGGCAGAAGTTGCAGCTCTGATGCCTACCTGGGAGGATGCTTATGCGGCTGCACAGCAGCTTCAGGAAGCAACGCCGGATGTAAAGATGTTTGATTTCCTGGGGCATATCTTTGTGTCTACACTTGGACAGCAGAAGCAGCACATGATTGATGAGGAAGGCAATTTTATTGCTGACCAGGATCATATCAGAGATGCTTTTATGACAGCTGCGGCAGCTAAGCCATATGTATACGGAGGCGATACAGAGTGGTCGCCGGAGTGGGCGGCAGCGCTGAATAATGGCGACGTGGCAGCGTTCGTTGGCGCCGTATGGATGAAGCCCGAGGTGCAGGATGCAGCACCGGATACCGCAGGAAATTGGAGAGTAACGGCAGCGCCTGGCGGAGCCGGAAATGTCGGTGGTTCTGGTATTGGTATCACAAAGAGCTGTGAAGATGTTGAGACAGCGTATAAGGTCATCACATGGTTGACAAACAAAGACAATCAGGTAAGCTCTCTTGATGATCTGGGACTGTTTCCGTCTCTGATTTCCGCACTGGATGACGAGAGCCTGCTGTATGAAGAGGAATTTTTTGGAAATCAGATCGTAAATGAGTATTTTGTAAAAGCGGCGAAGGAGATCAATGACCTTTACTATCCGCCGAACTATAGCTCATACCAGTCTGTATTTGAACAGCAGCTTTTGCTCGTTCAGGATCAGGACAAGGACCCGGAGCAGGCATTCCAGGATGCGGTAGACGAAGCGAGAGGTATTTACGACCTGGAGTACCTTTTCTGATTCTTTTTTTCAGAGCGTAAATTTCATGGGGTTGCTGCAAAATGAGTACAGGAAAGCTTCTGAAGTTTCGGAGCTTACAGTATTTTGCAGCAGCCCCGTGCTGCATTGTAATGGAGCGTTTATAATTATGAAGAGAAAAAAGAACTCGGCAAGTGGACGTTGCCTGATGAAAGAAATCAAGAAAAACAGGATGATATATCTGTTAATCAGTCCTTTTTTCATTATTTACGGAATTTTTGGAGTATTTCCAATTATTTATTCTTTATTCCTGTCCTTTCACAAGTGGAATGGTTCGGGACCGATGAAATATGTGGAATTTGCTTATTATAAGCATCTGCTTTCAGATCCCACTTTTTTACTTTCCATTAAAAATACGTTGATTATATGGGTTTTGTCGACGATTCCGATGGTAATACTGGCAGTTATTCTGGCGTTTCTTCTGAATGGGAAATTCGTAAAAGGCAAAACTTTTTTCCGTACGGTTTATTATCTGCCGAATATTACTTCGACAGTAGCGATCGCGATTGTTTTTGCAAATATTTTTGGCAACAAGTACGGAATTCTGAATTATTTTATCAGTCGGTTTGGTTTCGATCCAATCCAGTGGTTGTCAATGAATGTAGGAGTTCATGTCGCGATCGCAGCGATCGTTATCTGGCGGTGGACCGGGTACAACGCGATCATTCTGCTGGCAGGGCTGCAAAAGATTCCTTCCAATCTGTATGAGGCGGCTAGTCTTGATGGTGCGAGTACGTTTCAGGTGTTCCGCTATGTGACGCTGCCGCTTTTGAATCCGGTGATTCAGTTTGTGGTCGTGACTTCAACGATTGGAGGATGGCAGCTTTTCGCAGAAGCACAGATGCTTGTGGGTTCCGCAGGAGGAATTGGAAAGAGCGGTATGACAGTTGTGCTTTATCTGTACAATCAGGCTTTTGGCAACAGGCAGTTTGGATATGGCTCTGCGATTTCATGGGCGCTTGTTGTTATTATCGGCGTACTGTCTGTCCTGAACTGGCGTCTGACAAAACGGGAGGTGGACTGATATGAGAGACCGGATCAGAATTTCAAAAATCGTCATGTACGTTCTTATCGTATTTGGCGCAATTATTTCGCTGTTCCCGTTTTACTGGCTGGCAGTTATGGCTACGAATGATTCATCGGCTTTTATGAGATATCCGCCGGTTCTGACGTTTGGAGGGCAGCTGCTTACAAATGTGAAGAATTTGTTTGATAATGTAAACTTTGGCACTGCAATGGCCAATACTTTTTTTGTAGCAATCATAAAGACCTTTGGCGGTGTGTTTTTCTGTTCTCTTTGTGCTTTTTATTTTGCAAAATTTCAGTTTCCGGGAAAGAAATGGATGTTTGCATTTTGTATGCTGACCATGATGATTCCGCCGCAGCTCAATATGATTCCGCAGTTGATTATTATGAATAAGATCGGCTGGCTGTCTACGCTTCGGGCACTGATTGTGCCGGGCTTGGTTCCGGCATTTGGAATCTACTGGATGAATCAGTACTGTACAGGGGCTATTCATGATGATCTGCTAAATTCAGCGCGGATCGACGGGTGCGGTACCTTTGGTTTGTATTTGCATGTGGGGCTTCCGATTATTATTCCAGGTTGCGCGTTTTTGTGCATTTACATTTTTATGGATAGCTGGAATGATTATCTGTGGCCATTGATTGTTACGAGTGATTCCAGAAAAAATACGTTGCAGGTGGCGCTTGCACAGTTGCAGGGTGCTTATAACAGTACGGATTATGGTATGGTTATGTGCGGCGTTTTGCTCGCAACGCTTCCATTGTTTGTGATGTTCCTTTTGTTCAGCAAGCAGTTTACGGCAGATATTGCCGCAGGGGCAATTAAGGACTGACAAACAGATGAAATGGAATAAGAAGTTTCAGAGTTTGAATTATGAAAAGCGGATGAAAAGAAAGAGGAATAAAGGATTATGTATAACGGACGTTTGCTGAATCTTGATTGGAAATTTAAACAGGGTTTTGATCCTGTAACGGTTGTACAACCCGGAGAAGGGGCGTTTGAAACTGTGAATATACCGCATACGGTGCAGGAGATTCCCTATGACTGTTTTGACCAGTATATGACGTGTATGCTTTCCACCTATGTGAAGTATTTTCAGCTGGAAAATATAACAGGGAAGCGTGTGCTGCTGTCATTTGAGGGTGTTTCGGCCTTCTATGAGCTTTATATGAACGGAAAAAAGGCTGGAAGCCACAAGGGTGCTTATTCGATGGCATTGTTTGATGTGACAGAGTTTGTCCGGGAAGGTGAAAACCGGATGGTGCTTATGGTGGATTCTCATGAAAGGGACGATATTCCGCCAAACGGGTCAACTGTGGATTTTCTGATTTATGGAGGAATTTACAGGGATGTCACTCTTTATGTAGTGGAGGAACTGTATGCCAAGCATATGCTGCTGCGTTACGAGATGGAGGGAATGAGCAGCAGGTTTCATCCAGAACTTTTGGTAGAGAATCACAGAGGGCCGGTCTGTGCAACTGTGAAACTGACTATTCGTAAAAAAGGGAACGGGAAGAAGATTTTTACAGATATGCAGAAAGTGGATATTCCAGCTGGTAGCAGTTGTGTAAAGCTGGAGGCGCGCATGTTGGAGTCCGTTGAGCTGTGGTCTGTGGAAGACCCGGTTCTTTACGAAGTGTGTGCGGAGATTTTTGACGAAATGGGCAGATTGCTTGATGTTTCCGTGGCATGTACTGGTTTTCGGACCGTAGCAGTGGAGGCGGACGGGTTCTACTTAAATGGAAAGAAAATCAAGCTGATCGGTTTGAATCGACACCAGTCCTATCCATATGTGGGCTATGCAATGGGAAAGCGGGTGCAGGAGAAGGATGCAAGGCTTTTGAAAGAGTTTATGGGGCTGAACATGGTGCGCTGCTCGCACTATATGCAGTCACGTTATTTTCTGGACTGCTGTGATGAAATTGGTCTTCTCGTATTTGAGGAAATTCCGGGCTGGGGATTTATCGGCGGCAGTGAATTTAAGGAAATTGTATTTCAGGATCTGGACAATATGGTGCTGGGACATTATAATCATCCCGGTATTGTAATTTGGGGAACAAGACTGAATGAGACAACAGACGATGACGAGTTGTATGAACAGACGAATCGCCGTTGTAAGGAGCTGGACAGCAGCCGTCCGACAACGGGGGTTCGCTGGGAAACGGGCAGTCATCTGATTGAAGATATTTACAGTTACAATGATTATACAGAAGATGACAGAGGAGATTTTATGCTTTTGACTGCGCACGAGGCGACGGAGTGCGCGGAGAAAATACCGTATCTGGTCAGTGAGCATACGGGCGCCGTTTTGCCGACCAAGCCGTTTGACAGCGAGGAACGGCAGGAGGCATTTGCAATCCGCCATGCCCGCGTACTTGGGAAGGTGCAGACTATGGACAGTTACCTGGGTGCGCTCGGATGGTGTATGTTTGATTATAATACGCACAATGATCATAATTCTCTGAATAAGGTCTGTTACCATGGTGTTCTGGATATGTTCCGCGTACCAAAGTGGGCTGCATATTTCTATGCAAGCCAGAAAGAGCCTGCGCAGGAGGTTGTGATGGTTCCGTGTTCTATGGTGGGCCGCGGGGAGCGGTGTGAGCCGGTGCCGTTTTATGTGCTGACTAACTGTGATTATATTGAAGTGACTTTGTCAAAAGACATCACGAGAGCGTACTATCCGAGTGTGAAGTTCAACGGGCTTGCACATCCGCCGATTGAGGTGACACAGAATGGGGAATTTTGGCAGCACCGCTGGGAGGGCGCAAGGATTGTCGGCTATGTAGACGGGCAGGTTGTGGCAGAAAAGATTTATTCCAACAATCCGCGGCTTTCGAAGCTTGAGGTAGAGGCGGACGATACCTGGCTGTACAATGACCGTGTAGATGAGACGAGAATGGTTGTGTATTTCGTAGATGAAAACGGTAATCGCCTGTATGGTCATCAGGATGTGATCTGTGTGGAAACTTCCGGGGATATTGAATTGATCGGGCCATCTCTTCTTCCTGCAATGGGCGGGGCGGCCGCTTTCTGGATCAGAACGAAGGCAACGATGTGTGAGGGGACTGCGTCTGTGCGGATTCACTCACAGCGGAAAGAATTAGAAGATCAGACAGTTACAGTTGAGCTGAGATGCCACACGGAGGGCAGGAGATAATGGAGACTGTGATTCAGCGTTTGAACGGAGATTTGCCAGGAGGAAATGAACTTTACATAAAAAGAGATGACCTGCTCCCCTTTTCAATGGGGGGGAACAAGGTCCGGATCGCAGAGGCCTTTTTCCAGGATATGAGGGAAAAGGGATGTGATGTCATGGTAGTTTATGGAAGCAGACATTCCAATCTGTGCCGTGTGCTGTCCAATCTTTGTTGCAGCAGAGGTGTGGACTGTGTGATGATCTGCTCCCATGAAGATAAGGAAGAAACGGCCTCTACAAACAACACATACCTGATTGAATGGGCAGGGGCGCAGGTAGTGCACTGCCCGAAAAGTCAGATTGCACTGACTGTCGAAAGGGTAATGGAGGATCAGATGGCCAGAGGCAAACGGCCATACTATATCTATGGAGATAAGTTCGGACGCGGGAATGAAGGAACTGCGGCAAAGGCATATGCGCAGGCTTATCAGGAAATACGGACATTTGAGCAGGAGCAGGGATGGGAATTTGATCAGATATTCTGCCCGTCCGGGACTGGAGCCACCCAGAGCGGATTGATCTGTGGACATTTGCTGGCCGGAGACCGGAAGCGGATTTTGGGCGTTATGATATCTTCCCGGGAAACGCAGCGTGCATTTGATGTCATCCGGGAAGGTGTGAAGGACTATTTTTTGAAAGCAGGGAAAGAACTTCCGGAGCAGTATGAGCAGGAGATTCTGTTGCTGGATGATTACCGGCAGGGCGGCTATGGCAGATACGATGAGCGCATTGAATCGTGCATCCACGAGCAGTATCGAAGAAACGGGATACCGCTTGACCCGGTATATACGGCGAAGGCATTTTGGGGGATGCAAGAGTATTTAAAAGAAACAGGAATAAAAAAGAACAAAATTTTATTCTTACATACGGGCGGGGGGCCGCTGTTTTACGATTTTCTGAAAAAAGAGGGAGCGAAAAGCGGGAGATGTTAGTTTCGATTGTGATACCGTGTTATTATTCAGAGAAGACAATCCGCAGGGTTGTGGAACTGGTTATGGCAGAGTTTGATAAAAATGACGGCTATGAATGTGAATTTGTCCTGGTGAATGACGGCTCGAAGGACGGGACGTTTGCCAAGATCAGAGCGCTTGGGATACAGTATCCGAATGTCTGCGGAGTGAACCTGATGCGGAATTTCGGACAACACAATGCGCTTATGGCGTCGCTTTCATATACGAACGGGGAGTTTATTCTGGGTATGGACGATGATATGCAGACTCATCCGTCGCAGATATTCAAGCTGATCCATAAAATAGAAGAGGGTTTTGACGTTGTATATGGCGTATATCCGCATAAGAAAAATTCTCCGCTTAAAAATCTTTCGAGTAAAATCAATGAGGTCAGTTCTCGTGTGATGCTGAACCGGCCGAAGGATATTGTCTCAAGTAATTTCTGGATTATTTCAAAAATGGTAAAGGATGAGGTTGTCAAGTATGACAGTTTCAATCCATATATTGACGGTATTTTTTATCGTGTGACCCACAATATCGGCAACGTTCCGGTGGAGCATTTCAAAAGGGAAAGCGGCACGTCGGGGTATACGTTTAAAAAACTTCTGAATCTGTGGCTTGCATACTGGAACTTTTCAGTAATTCCGCTCCGTATTTCGTTTTTTCTCGGTATTTTTTCCATGGCGACCGGAGTACTGATTTCGCTTCTTGTTATTATTAATAAGATTATTTATCCGGACATTCCGGTCGGGTGGTCATCCACGCTGTGTATTATGGTCGTGTTGCTTGGGCTGGTTTTGATGGTGCTCGGAGTGATCGGTGAGTATCTCGGGAAAATTATTCTGATTCTGAATAATACGCCGCAGTATATTGTTCGTGAGACAGTAAATGCAGTCAGAAGAAAACCAGCCGAGACGGTCTGTGAGACAGTAAATGCAGATGAGAAATAATTGTCACAGGCAGAATAGCTACTGGGTCCGTCTGGCAAAGGGGGGATTCAGACTGAGGAGATGCATTCATGAAGAAGATTTTAATACTGGGAGCCAGCGTGTATCAGGTACCGCTTATTCTGGCGGCAAAGCGTATGGGGCTTTATACCATTGTGGCAAGTATCCCGGGAGAGTATCCGGGATTTGCACTGGCTGACAAGGTGTATGATATCAATACGGTAGATAAAGAAGCAATTCTTCAAGTGGCGCTTGATGAAAAAATTGACGGAATCTGTACGACGGGAACGGATGTGGCGGTCGCAACGATTGGTTACGTGTGCGAGCGCATGGGGCTGGCCGGGGTGTCAGAATCTGCAGCAGTGAGGGCGACCGATAAAGCGGTGATGAAAGAATGTTTTTTGGAAGGCGGCGTTTCTGCTGCGGATTTCCGGAAGGCATATACCCTTGAGGAAGTGCGGATTGCGGCGCAGGAAATAGGGTTTCCGGTTGTGGTGAAACGTGTGGACAGCTCTGGAAGCCGCGGAATTGCAATTGTAAAAGAACCGGCCGGGCTTGGAGATGCGTTTGCAGATGCGCTGAAAAAATCACGGAAAGATTATGTGCTGGTTGAGGAAAAACTGAGCGGTGTTGAGATTGGCGTGGATGGCGTTGTACAAGGGGGAAAGCTTGTATTTCTGGCGCCTCATGAGAAATTTTTATACCGTGGCGCGCGGATTATGATACCGGCAGGGCATGGATTTCCGTACCGGGGTACGCAGGCAGTGCAGAAGGAGATTGCTGTTCAGATGCAGCGGGCGGTGGATGCGCTGGGACTGAATCATTGTTCGGTGAATGCAGATGTTTTCGTGGATGGGGATAAGGTATCAATCATTGAAATCGGCGGACGTACCGGGGCGACGTGTATTCCGGAGCTGATTTCGATGTACTATGGTTTTGATTTTTATGAGAAGATTTTACAGAACGCACTGGGAATCCGGCTCGATTTTACGCCGGTCAGACCAGGCGTTTCGTGTATGGCCAAGCTGCTTATGAGTCCTGTGGACGGCAGGATTACACAGATTGATGACAGAGGACTTGAAGAAATCCGTAGGAAGGGTATTGTGGCTGAGCTGGATTATCAGCAGGGGCATGCGGTTGAGGCAATGATCAATGGAACGACGCGGATTGGTCATGTGGTGGCAAGAGCAGACAGTGTGGAGAAGTTTGATGAAATTGTAAATTGTGTGTATCGTTGTATCTGGGTAGACGGGAAAACGCTGGAGGAATTATGGAGAGAGTAAAGGATTATCTGTTTTTACATATTTGCGTGATGATATTTACGCTTACCAGTGTTTTTTCAAAGTTTGCCTCAAGAGAATTTAATGATGGCGGATTTCAAAATCCAAAGCTGTATGCATTTGTGTTTCTCATGTTTTTTATCTGTTTTCTGTATGCGTTGTGCTGGCAAAGGATAATCAAAAGATTTGATTTGAATGTTGCTTTTGCGAACCGCAGCATTTATCTTTTATGGAGCCAGCTTTGGGCTGTGACGATTTTCGGGGAACATTTGACTGCTCGCAACGTGGCAGGGCTTGTGATCGTGCTGGCAGGCGTTGTGGTTGTTTCGCTGAGTGCAGGATGCAAGGAGGAATAAACGATGTGGCCATATTTTTTGTTGATGTTTGCAGCAACTTTTTTTACGGCTGTCTCACAGGTTCTTCTGAAACAGAGCTCGGACAAAGTACATAAGGGATGGATTTATGAGTATCTGAACTGGAGGGTTATCACAGCCTATGGAATTTCTTTCTCAGTGCTGTTATTAAACACGTATGCGTATACGAAAGTAGATATGAAATACGGAGCTGTGATTGACACGTTTAGTTATGTGTTTGTAATGATTTTGTCTTATCTTCTTCTGAAAGAGAGATTTAACCGGGGGCAGCTTATCGGTAATCTGATGATTATTACGGGCGTGATGGTGTACACGCTTTGAAAATTCCGTAAATTTAGAGAAGATATTTTACGGGCGATAAATAGTTGAAAACGTGTATTCTGGTTATTGGCAGAGGTCTGTCAGCATAAGCTTGAGTAAGAGAAACTTATGGAGCAGCAGAGGATGCCCAAAATCAAAAAATTCGATTTGAAAGAGTATTCGAAAAAGTATTTTCAAAAGTACATTCAAAAACAAAACCAACAGTGTTCGGAACAGAATTCCTCAAGAAAATACGATTGGAAAAAAGTATCTGCGGTGGCCCTTATTTTTGCTGCCGCATTTTTGACGGGTAGGTTTGCGGGACGTGTCACGGAAGCGAAATTACAGACAGGAAATGCGGCAGGTGTGGCAAATGAAAATTCGGAGATAGAGAATGCGGCTGGTACGGGAAATGAAAATTTACAGCTGGGAAATATGGCTGCGCTCGACGGCGGTACTCCGGGGGATGTGATCCTTGCGGCTACAGAGGGAAGCTGGGGACTCAGTTTCCAACAGGAAGGGCAGCCTCCGGTGGCGAATGCGACACGGGAGGAGCTGGCGCCGTACGATGCGTGGTATTCTGAAGATACACAGGAAAAGAAGATTTATCTGACGTTTGATTGTGGTTACGAAAACGGGAATACTCCTGCAATTCTGGAAGCGCTGAAAAAGCACCAGGTGCCAGCTACTTTTTTTGTGGTTGGTAATTTTGTGGCGGATAACCCGGATCTGGTAAAACAGATGCTGGCGGATGGCCATACAGTTGGAAATCATACGTTTCATCATCCAGATATGTCCAAGATAGCTGATATGGAATCCTTTCAGAAAGAGATAGGAGATGTGGAGCAACTTTTCAAAGAGACGACCGGACAGGAGATTTCAAAATATTACAGACCGCCGCAGGGGAAATACAGTGAGAATAATCTCAAGATGGCACAGCAGCTTGGCTATAAAACTTTTTTCTGGAGTCTTGCGTACGTGGACTGGTACGAAAATCAACAACCGACAAAAGAAGAAGCATTTAACAAGCTTTTAAAAAGGATTCATCCAGGAGCGATTGTACTACTACATAATACTTCAGCGACAAACGGTGCAATACTGGATGAACTTCTGACGAAATGGGAAGAGATGGGGTATCAGTTTGGAAGATTGGGCGACCTGTAAAGGTCGCCCAATCTTTCGGAAAGAAAAAAATAACAAAATGTGACTGCAATATGACCGTCGTGAGATACAATATAGAAAGGTATTTTCTGACAGGAAAGGGTTGCATTCTAAATGAAACAAGAATACAATTTTGACAGACAGACAGACAGACAGACAGACAGACAGACAGACAGACAGACAGACA
>ERZ777306.356-NODE-356-length-92379-cov-10.185694_pt1 | contig 92379 bp, 62 predicted proteins | sample MGYA00374966_ERZ777306 | MGnify/ENA primary metagenome ERZ777306 (study PRJEB29329, sample SAMN06343882) | mouse gut metagenome | isolation source: Mouse cecum | place: Austria: Vienna | collected 2014-11-15 ...
TTAATTATATTACAATGCTTGTCTTATTAAATTATTATAGTTATAATAATTTTGAATAATAATATAAATTTAGGAGACATTTATGAATAAAAAAGAATGGAAAAAATGGTTGTATTGGTTTTCATTTGCAATTGCTGTTATTACATTTTTTAAAGTTATAAATAGTGTAACATCAATATTTGAAATATTTGGTAATTTTTTTAGTGTTACAGCACCGTTTTTGATGGCAATATTATTGGCATATATATTGTATATTCCATGCAAAAAAATAGAAGGAATTGTAAAATCTTCTAAAAATAATTTTATAAAAAAACATTTTAGAGGAATATCGGTTTTTATTACATATTTGATAACAATATTAGCAATATTTATAATAATAAATATAGTTATACCAAATATAATTACAAGTGTAAAAGATTTAATACAGAATGTGCCAAATTACTATAATAGTACAATAGATTATTTAAATAATATTGATGAAGAATCAATATTTTCAAAGATAAATGCCAAAGAATATGTTGAGCAACTTCAGCAAGTAGATATTATAAAAGAAATTGTAAAATGGATAAATTTAGAAAATATAAATTCATACATACAAGGTATTGTAGGTACAACAGGAATTATATTTGATGCTTTTGTAACGATAGTAGTATCTGTATATATGTTAATGGAAAGAGATCAAATAAAAAGATTTTTAGCAAGATTATTAGAAGTGATATTTTCTAAGAAAGTTAATGATTCATTAGTAAAATATTTTAGAAAAACAAACAGTATATTCTTTAGTTATATATCAGGACAAATTATAGACGCAATAGTAGTTGGCATTATAATTGGAATTGCTTTAACTTTAATGAAAGTAAAATATGGAATACTTTTAGGATTCTTAGTTGGATTATTTAATATAATTCCATATTTTGGAGCTATATTTGCAGTTGTTTTAACAATAATAATTACTATATTTACAGGTGGTATAACACAAGCAATTGCTGTTGCTATTGTAATTATTGTTCTTCAACAAATTGATGCAAATATAATAAATCCAAAAATATTGGGAACATCATTAAATTTAAGTCCAATATTAGTAATTTTCTCTGTTACAGTTGGAGGAAGCTATTTTGGAGTTTTAGGAATGTTTTTAGGCGTTCCAGCAATAGCATTTATAAAATTATTAATAACAAATTTTATAGAATATAGAACAAAAGTAAAATTTGAACAAACTTTTAATTAGAAAGATTTATTATAAAAGGTAAGAAAAATGCAATTTGAGTTTTAAAACTTAAATTGCATTTTTTAATATTTTAAAATTATTTACTAAATCATTTATTATTACATGATTATCATTAAGTGAATCGAGAGGAAACTCAACATCTATAACATAATAACCACTTTCTGTTTCAATCCATAATATTTGTAAATAATATGCACTTTTTTTATTCAAGTAATGAAAACTATATGTATAAGCTGGAAAGCCACTTACTACTAATTGTGTAACATTAGATAAATTTGAATAACTTTTGAATTTTGAAATATAAGAATTTTTATCTGCTGATACTATATTTTCTAAAGTTTTATTTTCATACAAGGCTTTTTTTGAAACAAAAATATTTGTTTTGTTGCTTGAACGTAATTCTAAAATATAATCTTCAGTTGGAGTATATTCTGAGAATTCATATTTTTTTGATAGATCAATATTAATAGAATTATCAGTGCTAGAGAATGTTGAATTGGGTTTTGCGTTTTCTATTTGCTTTTCTTTAATCTCTTTTCCTGTTTTAGGAACAAAAATTATTAGCAAAATAATTATCAATAAAACTGCTACTAATATTAATATTTTTTTAAAATTAAGTTCTTTATGAAATTCAAATAACTCGTTCATATCAATAATTTTAACTCCGTTTAATTAGTATTTTAATTCATATTTAATATAACTTATTTTAGGATAAAAAGCAATATTAAAGTTATGTTACATTTATATAAATTTTAAGTTCCATTTTAAATTTTAAAATACATTTAAAATCACTTATATTTTCAATAAAATCCAAGATAAAAGCTTGACTATTTTGCATATATATTATATAATATTGTAGTGATTTTATGGGATAAGTCCGTCTTGTTCCATAAAAATATGTTACGAAACGTTTAATAGGAGGAATTGAGTAAAAGAGGAACTATTTTAAAAAGTTATTTTTTGGCAGGGATTTCTTTTTAAAACAACAACCTTTTATTGCAAGAAGGACCTATTAAATAAAATATACATTATTACCTGCTAAATTTGTTGAGAAGGTGGTATTTTATTTTGAAAAAAGTTCAAGTAAAAGACGTTGTACACGAGAAATGTGTTCGTAAAACTTTTTCTAAAATAGGTGATTTTGTTGAAATACCTAATTTATTAAAAGTTCAAAAAGATTCTTACGACTGGTTTATTAAAGAAGGTCTAGGAGAAGTATTAAAAGATATTTCACCTATAGCAGACTATTCAGGAAACCTAGTGTTAGAATTTTTTGATTATTACATGGAAGAAAAGACAAAATATTCATTAGAAGAATCAAAAGAAAGAGATGCAACTTATTCTACTAGATTACACGTAAAAGTTAGATTAATTAATCGTGAAACAGGAGAAATTAAGGAGCAAGAAATTTACTTAGGAGATTTCCCACTTATGACAGATAGTGGAACATTTGTTATAAATGGTGCTGAGAGAGTTGTAGTAAGCCAATTAGTACGTTCTCCAGGATGCTATTATGATTCTACTTATGATAAAGTAGGTAAAAAATTATACACTGCTACTGTAATGCCAATTAGAGGTGCATGGATTGAATATGAAACAGATAGCAATGATGTATTTTGGGTAAGAATTGATAGAACAAGAAAATTACCAGTTACATGTTTATTAAGAGCTTTAGGATTAGATTCAGATGAAAAAATTATAGATTTTTTCGGTGAAGAAGACAAATTATTAGCAACAATAGCTAAAGATCCTATCAAAAATACTGATGAGGCATTAATTGAAATATATAAAAAGTTAAGACCAGGAGAGCTTCCAACAGTTGATGCTGCTAGAAATTTATTTGATGGTTTATTCTTTGATAGTAGACGTTATGATTTAGCTAAAGTTGGTAGATATAAATATAATAAAAAATTAGGTTTGGCTTCAAGAATAGTTAACCATATTGCATATGAAGCAATTGTTAATCCAGAAACAGGAGAAGTTTTAGTAGAAAAAGATGAAGTTATTTCAAAAGAAACTGCTAAAGAAATTCAAGATAGTGGAATAAACGTTGTATATGTAAATATAGAAGGTAAAAAAGCTAAAGTTATTGGAAATGGAACAGTAGATATTAGTGCATTTGTAGATCCACAAATAGCAGAAGATTTAAAAATAAAAGTTGATGTTAATTATGTTGCATTACAACATATATTAGAAATGTCAAAAAATGATAAAGAATTAAGAAAAAACATAGAAGAAGCTATGGAACAATTAATTCCAAAACATGTTACAACAGAAGATATCTTAGCTTCTGTAAATTACTTATTAAATTTAGATTATAATGTTTTAATTACAGAACCTTCTAAACCAAGACTTGGAAGAGTAGATGATATAGATCATTTAGGAAATAGACGTATTAGATGTGTTGGTGAATTATTACAAAATCAATTTAGAATTGGTTTAACAAGACTTGAGAGAGTTGTTCGTGAAAGAATGACATTACAAGACTTAGATGTTGTAACACCACAAAGCTTAATTAATACGAAACCAATTACATCATCTATTAGAGAATTCTTTGGAAGTTCTCAATTATCACAATTTATGGATCAAACTAACCCACTATCAGAATTAACTCATAAAAGAAGAATTTCTGCATTAGGACCTGGTGGTTTATCAAGAGAAAGAGCAGGTTTCGAAGTTCGTGATATTCACTATACTCACTATGGTAGATTATGTCCAATTGAATCTCCAGAAGGTCCAAACATTGGATTAATCTCAGCATTATCAACATTTGCTATTATTAATGAATATGGATTTATCGAAACACCATATAGAAAAATAAATAAAGAAACATGTCAAGTTACTGATGAAGTTGAATATATGACTGCTGATGAAGAAGATCAATATATTATCTGTCAAGCATCAGAGCCACTTGATGAAAATAATTGCTTAATAAATAAAAGAGTTAGAGTTAGAGATCGTGCAGAAATAAAAGAAATTGAAAAATCAAAAGTTGATTATATAGATGTTTCACCAAAACAATTAGTTTCTGTTGGTGCAGCTATGATTCCTTTCTTAGAGCATGATGATGCTAACCGTGCATTAATGGGATCAAACATGCAACGTCAAGCAGTTCCATTAATGATTACAGATTCACCAATGGTTGGAACTGGTATCGAATACAAAGCTGCTAAAGATTCAGGAGTTATGATTCTAGCAGATGAAAATGGTACAGTAGAAACTGTTGAAGGTGATAAAATTGTTATTAAAAATGAATTAGGAAAAAATAAAACATATTATTTAAGAAAATTTAAAAGAACAAATGGTAGTACATGTATTAACCAAAGACCGATTGTTAAAGAAGGGGAAGTTGTTAAACGTGGAGACGTTATAGCAGACGGACCTGCAACACAAAAAGGTGAAATGGCTTTAGGTAAAAACTTACTTATTGCTTTCACAACTTGGGAAGGTTATAACTACGAGGATGCTATTCTTTTAAATGAAAGATTAGTTAAAGAAGATGTTTTAACATCAATGCATATTGAAGATTACGATTGTGAATGTCGTGATACAAAATTAGGACCAGAAGAAATTACTAGAGATATCCCAAATGTTGGTGAAGATTCTCTTCGTGACTTAGATGATAATGGTATTATCAGAATTGGTGCTGAAGTTAAACCAGGAGATATATTAGTTGGTAAAGTTACACCAAAAGGTGAAACTGAATTAACAGCTGAAGAAAGATTATTAAGAGCTATCTTTGGTGAAAAAGCTAGAGAAGTTAGAGATACATCTTTAAGAGTACCTCATGGAGAAGCTGGAACAATAGTTGATGTTAAAGTATTTACTAGAGAAAATTCAGATGAATTAGCTCCTGGAGTAAATCAAGTAATTAGAATTTATATAGCTCAAAAAAGAAAAATATCTGTCGGAGATAAAATGGCTGGACGTCATGGTAATAAGGGTGTTATTTCAAGAATATTACCAGAAGAAGATATGCCATTCTTACCAGATGGAACACCAGTAGATGTTGTATTAAACCCATTAGGTGTACCTTCTCGTATGAACTTAGGACAGGTGCTTGAAGTTCACTTAGGTGCTGCTGCAAGATTATTAGGATGGAAAATGGCTACACCAGTATTTGATGGTGCAACAGAAGAAGATATCGAAACAATGCTTGAAACAGCAGGACTTGAAACAAATGGTAAATCAGTTTTATATGATGGTAGAACTGGAGAGCCTTTTGATCATCCAATTACAGTTGGTGTAATGTACATGTTAAAACTTCACCACTTAGTTGATGATAAAATACATGCTCGTTCAACTGGACCATACTCACTTGTTACACAACAACCTCTTGGTGGTAAAGCACAATTCGGTGGACAAAGATTTGGAGAGATGGAAGTTTGGGCATTGGAAGCTTATGGTGCTGCATATACATTACAAGAAATCTTAACAATGAAATCAGATGATGTTGTTGGTAGGGTTAAAACATATGAAGCAATTGTTAAAGGTGAAAATATTCCTGAACCAGGAATTCCAGAATCATTCAAAGTTTTAATCAAAGAATTACAATCATTAGGACTTGATATTAAACTTTACACTGAAACTGATGAAGAAATTGAAATCAAAGAACATACTGAAGAAGGTATGGATGGAGTTGAAGAAAGACTTGATGAAAGTGAACTTGAAGAAGAAAATCTAACAGAAGTTAGTGAAGATGAACTTGAAGAAACTGAGGAAGAAGATGGAGATGAATTCTTTACTAATATATTAGATGAAGATGAGATTCCAGATGAGAAAATCTTTAAAGATTTAGACAATTTAGATGATGAAGAATAAAACTAATTAAATATATAAGTTTTCAAAATACTTTGATTTCATAAAGTATGTACAGCGGTGTATATTCAAAGTATTTTGGAAACCAAGTGAATATATTGATATTTGCTACCTATAAAAAATAATTAAGGGGGCTACTTTAAAAGTGGAAGAATTAGAAGTTTTTAATAAGTTAAAAATCGGATTAGCTTCAGATGAGAAAATAAGAGAATGGTCTCATGGTGAAGTAAAAAAACCAGAAACAATTAACTATAGAACTTTAAAACCAGAAAAAGATGGTTTATTTTGTGAAAAAATATTTGGTCCAACAAAAGACTGGGAATGTCACTGTGGAAAATATAAAAGAGTAAGATATAAAGGTATAGTTTGTGATAGATGTGGTGTTGAAGTTACTACAGCTAAAGTAAGAAGAGAGAGAATGGGGCACATTGAGCTTGCTGCACCAATTGCTCATATATGGTATTTTAAAGGTATACCAAGTAGAATTGGTTTATTATTAGATATCTCACCAAGAAGCTTAGAGAAAGTTATATATTTTGCATCATACATAGTCACAGATAAAGGAACATCTGGATTATTAAAATGCCAAGTTTTAACAGAAAAAGAATATGTTGAGGCTGAAGAAAAATATGGTAGAGGTTCTTTTAAAGCTGAAATGGGTGCTGAAGCTATTAAGAAATTATTAGCTGAAGTTGATATTGATAAATTAGCAGAATCTTTAAAGAAAGAATTAGCTAAAGCTAGTGAGCAAAAGAAAGCTAAATTAATTAAAAGATTAGATACAGTAGAATCATTTAGATCATCTCAAAACAAACCAGAATGGATGATTATGAGCGTTATTCCAGTTATCCCACCAGAATTAAGACCTATGGTTCAATTAGATGGTGGTAGATTTGCTACATCAGATTTAAATGATTTATATAGAAGAGTTATAAACAGAAATAACAGATTAAAGAGATTATTAGAACTTGGAGCACCAGAAATAATCGTAAGAAATGAAAAAAGAATGCTTCAAGAATCAGTAGATGCTTTAATAGATAATGGTAGAAGAGGAAGACCTGTTACAGGTGCAGGAAATAGACCTTTAAAATCATTATCAGATATGCTAAAAGGAAAACAAGGTAGATTCCGTCAAAACCTTTTAGGAAAGAGAGTTGACTACTCTGGACGTTCAGTTATCGTTGTTGGTCCAGAATTAAAAATATATCAATGTGGTCTTCCAAAAGAAATGGCTGTTGAATTATTCAAACCATTTGTTATGAAAGAATTAGTTGGTAGAGGAATTGCACATAATATTAAAAATGCAAAAAGAATGGTTGAAAAATTAAGACCAGAAGTATGGGATATATTAGAAGAGGTTATTCAAGATCACCCTGTAATGTTAAACCGTGCTCCTACTTTACACAGATTAGGTATTCAAGCATTCCAACCAATACTTGTTGAAGGTAGAGCAATCAAACTTCATCCATTAGTTTGTACAGCATTTAATGCTGACTTCGATGGTGACCAAATGGCTGTTCACGTTCCTTTAACACCAGAAGCTATTGCAGAAGCAAGATATTTAATGCTTTCTACAAATAACTTATTAAAACCACAAGATGGTAAACCAGTTACAGTACCTACACAAGATATGATCTTAGGTGCTTACTATCTAACAGTTCAAATTGATGGTGAAAAAGGTGAAGGAATGTTCTTCAAAGATGAAGAAGAAGCATTAATGGCTTATCAAAATGGAGATGTTGGATTACATTGTAAAGTTAAAGTTAGAAGATTCAAAACAGATGAAGATGGAACTGTAAGACATAAAACAATTGAAACAACAATTGGTAGATTAATATATAATCAAGGGATTCCACAAGATTTAGGTTTTGTTGATAGAACAGATCCTGAAAAAGAATTCGATTTAGAAATTGATTTCCCAGTTATCAAAAAGAATTTAGGAAAAATTGTTGCAAATTGTATAAATGTTCATGGTTTATCTAAGAGTGCTGAGGTTTTAGATTATATTAAAGCTACAGGTTATAAATATTCAACAAAAGGAGCTATAACAGTTTCTGTTGCTGATGTTGCTGTACCTGAAGCTAAAAAAGAAATTTTAACAAAAGCAGATGATGATGTTACAAATATATTCAAACAATATCAACGTGGTATGATTACTAACGAGGAAAGATATAATGCTATTATCAAAGTTTGGGAAAAAGCAACTGATGATGTAACAGAAGCAATGAAAAATAACTTTGATGAATTAAACCCAATCTATATGATGGCTCAATCAGGAGCTCGTGGTAACATGAACCAATTAAGACAAATCGCAGGTATGCGTGGACTTATGGCTGATACATCAGGTAAAGCCGTTGAAATTCCAGTAAAATCTTGTTTCCGTGAAGGATTAGATTCACTAGAATACTTTATTTCAGCCCATGGTGCTAGAAAAGGTTTAACAGATACAGCTTTAAGAACAGCAGACTCTGGATATTTAACAAGAAGATTAGTTGATGTATCTCAAGATATCATAATTAGAGAAGAAGATTGTGGTACAACAAGAGGTATTGTTGTAGAAGATATTAAAGATGGAAACCAAGTAATTGAACCATTAGAAGAAAGATTAGTTGGTAGATATCCATTAGAAGATATTAAAAATCCAGAAACAGGAGACTTAATAGTAGATGCTAACACAATGATTTCTGATAATATGGCTAAACAAATAGTTAAATCAGGAATCACTAAAGTTAAAGTTCGTTCTATACTAGAATGTAGAGCAAGACATGGTGCTTGTGCTAAATGTTATGGTATGGGATTAGCTACTCGTGAAAGAGTAAATGAAGGAGAATCAGTAGGTATTATTGCTGCACAATCAATTGGTGAGCCTGGTACACAGCTTACAATGAGAACATTCCATACTGGTGGTGTTGCTGGTGGAGATATTACACAGGGTCTTCCTAGAGTTGAAGAGTTATTTGAAGCTAGAACTCCAAAAGGAATGGCAATCATTTCTGAAATTGCTGGTAAAGTTAAAATCAATGACGAGAAAAAGAGAAAAGAAGTTATTGTTACAAGTAATGATGATTCTAAAACATATACAATTAGCTTTGGTTCTAAATTAAGAGTTAAAGACGGAGATGAAATTCAAGCTGGTGACCAAATTACAGAAGGTTCTGTAAATCCAGCAGACTTACTTGCAATTAAAGGTGTTGAAGGTGTTTACACATATGTAATAGCTGAAGTTCAAAAAGTTTATAGAAACCAAGGTGTTGATATTAACGATAAACATATCGAAGTTATTACAAGACAAATGCTTAAGAAAGTTAGAATTGAGGAACCAGGTGATTCTGAATTCTATACAGCTTCACTTGTTGATTTATTAGAAGTTGAAAGAAGAAATGAAGAATTAATAGCAGAAGGAAGAACTCCTGCAACATATAGAAGAACTTTATTAGGTATTACAAAAGCATCTCTTGCAACAGAAAGTTTCTTATCAGCAGCATCATTCCAAGAAACAACAAAAGTATTAACAGAAGCTGCTATAAAAGGTAAAGTTGATAACTTAATGGGATTAAAAGAAAATGTTATTATTGGTAAACTAATTCCAACAGGAACAGGTTTAAGACGTTATCAAGATATAAGAATTAATACAGAAAATGAGAAAAAAACAGTTGAAGAAGATGTTGATGCAGAAATAGAAAATCAAGAATAAAAATAAATAAGAAATAGCCTAATTATTTAGGCTATTTCTTTTATAAAAAGGAGCATAATCATGGCAGGGTATGTAATTCATTTGGCTGTTGCAGAAGAATATATCAGAAAACACAAAAATGAAAATAATAATTATGAGGAATTTATAGCTGGAGTTATATTTCCAGATTCTGTAAAGGATAAATCAAAAACACATTATGGATCTGAAAGTTCAAAATCAAACTTATATAATTTTTTATTGGATAAAGAGTTAGATACAGCATTTAATAGAGGATATTTTTTACATTTATTAACAGATTATTTATTTTATAACCATTACATAAGCAGAATTTCAACTGAGTTATATAATGATTATGATATATTAAATGATAGTCTAATAAAAAAATATAATGTAGTTCTTCCAGATAAAGTTAAGAATAAAGTTTTTTTTAAAGATGGAGAATTAAAAATATTATCTTTTGACTTAGTTGAAAAGTTGATAGAAGAAATATCTAATATGTGTATAGAAGAAATTAAAGAAGATATTATTAAAGACCCTTGGAAATGGACGAGGATGAAAAATTAAAAAAGATTATAGAAAAGTAAGTGAAATTATATATTAATAATATATATTTCACTTATTTTTTTGTAAATAGTTGACATAAATGCTATACAATGTTATAATGACTGCATTAGACAATGTCTAAGCGTAGAAATAGTAATCATTTTTCAAAACAGCAAGGAGGTTCTAGTATGATTACAAAAAAACGGATTTTAATGGCAGTACAAAATGAAATTCAGCTTAACCATGCAAGAAAATTCGAGGGGTTGCAAGTTATTGATAAGGTTGAACTGACGCTGATTAAAAAGGTATGGGCAAACAATAAAACGCCAGTTATTTTAAATGCAACAGATGAAGACGTGGGAAGATATAAAAGAATCACAGTTGTTCAGCTTGATTCTAAGTATCTTACAGAAACTTATGTCTTTTGTAAAACAAATGATGCATTTTGTGATAAATGTCGTGAGCTTGGATTTGAACCTGGCGAGTATATAACAGGAAAAAAATATAATACAGCCGAAGAACGCTGTATTCTGTGTGAACTCGCAAATCTTAAAGGTATGAACAATGATCTTGCTCAATATAACAGACTGGTGGAAAAAGAAGTAGACTGTATCATATATGAATCAGAAAACTTCTATGTTACTTCGGAACTGGGAAGCCTTGTGCCAGGATTCCTTATGATTGTTCCAAAACGGCATATTTTATCAGTAGCACAGTTTCCAGAAAATATCTTGCCCGAGTACAGGCAAGTCTGCGAAGATGTCGAATACATCTTGAAAAAATCATTTGGAGAAAAGAAAATCGTGTCATTTTTTGAACACGGTTCAGGTCCAAGCGGTATGTCTGCACACAAGAAATCAATTGTGCATGCACATACTCATGTTGTAGTAGGATATCCGATTCAGAAAAAGTATCTTGAAATGGTTCAGATGAAACCAGTAGAGGATATTTCAGTTGCAGAGCATACCCACTATTTTTCCTATCAAGAGGGGAGTAATGGACAACTTCTTGCCTGCTATGATCCTGAAGTATATGTTCAGAGACAATTTCCAAGACAGGTAATTGCTGAACAGATTGGGTTAGCACCTGGCCAATATAACTGGCGAAATGTTGCTTTTAGCGAAAACATCAAAGCGTCACTCTATAAGATTCACACAACATTAAAACTTACGGCAAGTGGTAGAATCTATGATAGAACTAAAGCATTCATCGAAGGCTACGAGAAAAGAGACGATTTTGTAAAGGCATAAATTTTAACAAAAAATAAGAATTTTGTAAAATCATAAAATTCGAAGGAAAGAAACCAGTATTCTTATATTATAGGATATTGGTTTCTTTTGCTTTTACAGTTTTTTTATCCTAATAATAAATTCATTGCAAATTATTATAATTTATATTATAATAATACTGAAATTTAAAAGAAAGGAAGTATAAAATACTTATATAAATTATGGAAAATAAGATAGTATTACCAAATTATGAACATTGTATTTTAAGTACAATCACTTCAATTTTAAAATATTATAATGTAAATACAAAACATAAATCATTAGAAAATTTAGATAAAATATTAGAAAAAAAATATAGAAATGTTGTATTTTTAGTTTTAGATGGAATGGGAGAACATATATTAGGAAATATTTCTCCAAACGGATATTTTGCAGAAAATAAAATAGATTGTGTAACATCAGTATATCCATCAACAACAACAGCAGCTCTTACAACATATTATGCAGGAAAGCCTCCTTATGAAACTGGCTGGATTGCATGGTCACAATACTTTAAAGAATATGGAAGATCTTTAGATATGTTATCTCATAAAGAATCATATTTAAAAGAGGATATTTCAAAAGCGAGAATGAATGTATTTGAAAAAATAGTTAATTATACTTCAGTTTTTGAGCAAATTGAAAGTGCTTCACCAAAGGTAAGAGCTTTTGAAGTAATGCCTAAATATTCAGATAGAAGATCAAGAAGAACAGTAACAGCAGATGATATTGATGAAATAATGGAAAATATAGAAGTTTTATGTGAGCTTCCAGGAGAAAATTTTATTATGGCATATTCAGATAAACCAGATGGATTATTACATAAATTTGGTACTGATTCTGATGAAGCAAAGGAATATGTTTTAGAGGCAGAAAAGAAAGTAAAAGAACTTGCTGAAAAATTATCAGATGATACATTAATTATAATATCAGCAGATCATGGTCATAAAAATATAGAAAAGGCTTATTCTTTACTTGAATATCCAGAAATAATGGAATGTTTGTATATGCCAATGGCATTAGAATCAAGAACAGTTACTTTTTGGGTAAAAGACGATATGAAAAAAGTATTTGAAGAAAGATTCAATAGTATTTTTAAAGATGAATTTTGGCTAATGACAAAAGAGGAATTTTTAGAAAAACATTTCTTAGGATATGGTGAAAAACATCCTAAAATAGATGAATTTTTAGGAAATTATATTGCACTATCAATATCAAGTAGTATAATAACAATAGAAACATTTTTAGCAGAAGGAAAACCAGTAAAAAAATCAACACATTGTGGTCTTACTGAAGATGAAATGGAAGTACCAGTAATTGTTATTAACAAAAAGTAAACAGAAGAATAGGAGAAAAATATGGGAAAGAAATCTTTAAAAATATCAATAATAGTTTTTATAATTGTAGCGCTTATAGCATTATTTCTAGTATTAAATAAAGGTCATATAGGAAAAATTGCTTTAGTAGCTACTGGTGAAGAATCAAAAAAAGGTAGTTCAGAAGCTATTATGCCAAAACTTACATTAGAATTTGAAAATGAATATTTATCATCAGCAGATAAGAAAAAAACAGTAGGAATGACAGTATCAATGGATGGTGAAGATATAACAGAAGGTGTTGAGTATGAATCATCTGATGAAAGTATCGTAAAAATTAATAAAGATAATGAACTTGTTGCAGTTGCAGATGGAAAAGCGAATATTACAGCAAAATATGATGGAATAGAAGCAACTAAAGAAGTTAAAGTAATAACTCCAATTAAAACTATGACATTTACATCTACAAATAGTACAATAAGAGTTGGTAAAGATTTACAAATGAAATTACAAGTAACACCATCAAAAGCAAGTATGGATACATTAAAATATACTTCAAGTGATGAAGAAATTGCAACAGTAAATTCAAATGGAATAGTAACAGGAGTTGCACCAGGAAAAGTTACAATAACAGTATATGATTCATTTACAGATACATCAAAGGAAGTAAATTTAACAATTAAAAAATAATTATTAAAATATAGAAAAAAGCGTCCAAAACAGGACGCTTTTTTATGTAAATTTGACAAATTGGTCTGTAAGTTATATAATATAAAGGTGTAATTTTGGGTATATAAATTTATAGGGGGTTCTATGCCGAATTCGAATAATAAAATATTAGATAGTCTAACATCCAAAAACATAGTATATATATTACTTATAGCTATTCTTTGTATATCGCTATGTGTATATGATTTAAGTTGGATAATACCTTCAATAATCATATTTGCATTAACAGTTTCATATACATTCTGGAGTAGTGGTAAAAAGAAAACGGAGTTGGAAAATCATATACAAGATATAACTTCTGATGTTACAACAGCATCAAAAGGAAATTTAATAAATACACCAATACCACTAGTTTTAATCGAAACAGATGGAAATATAGTATGGAGAAGTAAAAAGTTTGTAGAAGAATTTCAAAACATAGATATTGCAACAAATTTAAATCCAATTGTAAAAGAAATTAAGTTAGATATTGAAAAAAATGGTGAATCAATAGATATAATAAAACAGTTTAATATAGATAAAAAAGTATATAGAATTCGTGGAAGTCTTGTAAAATCTAAAAGAAGAACAATTAAAAATCAAAAAGAGTATGTTTTATCATTATATTTTATAGATGAAACTAAATATAATGAACTATTTGATGCATATAATAAGTCAAAATCTTGCATTGGTGTTGCAATGATAGATAATTATGACGAACTTGTTCAAAGAATATTACCAGAGAGAAAAATTGAATTATTAGCTAAAATAGAAAAAGAAATAATTGATTGGGTAACAAATACAGGCGGATTGATTATTAAAACAGAAAGAGATTATTTCATTTTTATTTTTGAACAACAATATTTAACAGAATTTGAAAAAGAAAAATTTAATATTTTAGATAAAATTAAGACAATAGAAATAGATAGTAAAATTCAAGTAACATTAAGTATAGCAGTAACAAATGAAGGAAAAACAAATTATGAAAAATATAAATCAGCTTTAACTGCCATGGAGATTGTTTTAGGACGTGGTGGAGATCAAGCTGTTGTAAAAAAAGAAGGAAAATACAAATTCTATGGTGGAAAAACTTTAGAAGTTGAAAAAAGAACTAAAGTTAAAGCTAGAACAATATCACAATCAATTTCAACAGCTATAAGTGAATCAGAAAATATATTTATAATGGGGCATAAAAACATTGATATTGATGCATTAGGTTCAGCATTAGGTATATACAGATTATCAAAAAGTTTAGAAAAAGAATGCTTTATTGTTACAGAGCCAAAAGGAAAATCATTAGGAAAATTTTTAGAAGTGCTTCAAAAAGAAGATGAGTATAAGAATGTCATTATTTCAGAAGAGGAAACAAAAGATATAATAAAACCAAATTCTTTATTAATCATTGTAGATACTCATAAGACTTCATATGTAGAATTTCCAGAATTATTAGATAAAATAGAAAGAAAAATAGTAATAGATCATCATAGAAAAGCTCCAGATTGTATTGAAAATGTATTGATATCATTTCATGAAGTTTATGCTTCATCTGCTGCAGAACTTGTAACAGAAATAATTCAATATGCACAAGATACAATAAAATTAACTCTTTTAGAAGCTGAAAGTTTATATGGTGGAATTATGGTAGATACAAAAGATTTTACATTTAAAACAGGTGTAAGAACTTTTGAAGCAGCAGCTTATTTGAGAAAATATGGTGTTGATATAATAAGAGTAAAAAAATGGTTTCAGGCAGATTTAGAAAGTTATAATATAATTTCAAATATTGTTAGAAATGTAGAAATTCACAATAATACAATTGCAATTTCAGTTTTTGAAGAAAATAATAGCGATGCAAATTTAATTATTGCTAAAGCTGCAGATGAACTTTTAACAATAAGTGATATAACAGCTTCATTTGTAATGGCTAAAATAGACGATAAAGTATATATTAGTGGTCGATCAATTGGAGATATAAATGTACAGATAATACTAGAAAAGTTGGGCGGTGGAGGTCATATAACATTGGCTGGAGCTCAACTTGAAGGATTTTCTTTAGAAGAGGCTAAAGATGAATTAGTTATTAGAATTAACGAATATTTATTAGAAACAGAGTAATTTAAAACTCCTTAGATTTTTCTAAGGAGTTTTTGGTATATATTTAAGTTCTCTTTTTTTAGCCAATGAAAAGTATATTCCGCCCACTAAATAAATTTTTGGGAATATATTTAAAAATCCATAGTAATACATTGGATCTCCATCAAAATATGAATAGTAATAGTATTTTAAGGTTACAAAGTTCATATATAGTCTAGTGGATAGAATATTTGAATTTTGTACTCTGTCTGCTACAATAAGTTTTAATTCATAAAATTTATCTTCTGAATCTTTTTCTTTAAGAGTTTCTGTTTTATAGTACATTTCTTCAAATTTATTTTTTTGTTTTTTAGTATTATTTTCAACAGATTCTTGTACTTCATTGTAAAATTTGATTGCTTCACTATCTTCTACATGAGCTATATAATTTAATACAATAGTAGAAATTATAAATAAAATAAAACATATTATTGATAAAGTAAAAGTTTGTTTATTATTAATACCATCATCTTTAAAACTTATTACTACTAATATACATTTAAGTAAAAATAAACATAGTACTACCATAGCAATTGGAAAATATGTTGTACTAATCCCAGTAAAATCATAACTTTTAAAAGAATCGTAATGAATAAAGAGTAAAATAAATTTTGAAATAATAATAATTCCAATTATTACTGCTGGAATTATAAATTTTCTATTCTGTGGATTTGTACTATTAATAAAATCAGTAGCAGAATTAATAGAATCTGTTTCTAATTTGAGATGATTATAGTAACTCATAATTACTCCTTAAATATCTATTTACAAAAAGTATATATTAAAAAAATCTTTAAATCAATATAAATGCTAGAAATACTTGAAATTTGGACAAAAATGTTATACAATTAGCACTGATACAATGTCTCATATATTGTTAGAACGGAGGATGAATATATGAAAGTTATTTTAAAACAAGATATTAAAGGTGTTGGTAAAAAGGATCAAGTAATAAATGCAGCAGATGGTTATGCTAGAAATTTTTTATTTCCAAAGAATTTGGCTATTCCAGCAGATGCAGGGAATATGAATAATTTAAAAGCAAAAAATGAATCTGTCCAATATAGAAAAGGTGAAGATTTAAAAGAGTCAAAAAAAATTGCAGAAAAAATGAAAACAATAACTGTAAAAATTTCTGTTAAAGCAGGAGAAAATGGAAGATTGTTTGGAGCAGTTACTGCAAAAGAAATTGCAGAAGCATTAAAAAAGGACTTTGGAATAGAAGTAGATAAAAAGAAAGTCATGTTACAAGAGTCTATAAAAGTTGCAGGAGCTACAAAAGTTGATATAAAATTAAATGAAGGTGTTATTGCATCAGTTCAAGTAATGGTAACACCAAAACAATAAAAAAGGATGTATGTACTATGGAGTTAGGAAAAGTTCCACCACATGATATAGAAGCCGAACAAGCAATACTTGGATGTATGCTTACAGATAAGGATTCTGTTATTAGTGCAATTGAAATTTTGAAAGCAGATGCTTTTTACAGAGAAGATAATAAAGCAATATTTGAAGCAATTTGGTCATTATATTCAAGAAGTGAACCGATTGATATCATTACAGTTAAAGCTGAATTAGTTGAAACAGGAAAGTTTGAACGTATAGGTGGACTTGAATATTTAGCAAGTCTTCCTGAAAGAGTGCCAACAACTGCTAATGTTGAAAAATATATTAAAATAGTTGATGAAAAATCAATGCTTAGAAAATTAATTAATACTTCGAATGAATTAGTTGCTCTAGGATATGATGAAACAGAAGAAGTAGATAATATAATGGATATGGCTGAAAAGAAAATCTTCGATTTAGCATCTAAAAAAAATACTAAAGGATATACATCAATAAAAGATGTTTTAATTGAATCTTATGCGAAACTAGAAGAATTATATAATAGTAAAGGTAGACTTAGTGGTACACCAACAGGTTTTGCAGATTTAGATTCTAAAACATCAGGACTACATGATTCAGATTTACTTATAGTAGCAGCAAGACCTGCGATGGGTAAATCTGCTTTTGCCATAAATATTGCAACAAATGTAGCAGTACAATCAGGAAAAGGTGTTGCAATATTTAACTTGGAAATGTCTAAAGATCAAGTAGGAAACAGAATTTTGTGTAGTGAAGCTTTAGTAGATAGTAATAAAATAAGAACAGGTCTTGTAGAAGACGATGATTGGGTAAAATTAGCAACTACTTTAGGTAGACTTTCAGAAGCACCAATATTTATAGATGATACAGCAGGTATTTCTATAATGGAAATTCGTGCGAAATGTAGAAAACTGAAATTAGAAAAAGATATTGGTTTAGTTGTAATAGATTACTTGCAATTAATACAAGGTAGTGGAAATAGGAATTCTAGTCGTGAGCAAGAGATTTCTGAAATTAGTAGATCATTAAAAATTCTTGCAAAAGAATTAAATATACCAGTTATAGCCTTATCACAGCTTTCACGTAGTGTTGAAAAACGTGATGATAAAAGACCAATGCTATCTGACTTAAGAGAGTCGGGAGCGATAGAACAAGATGCTGACATTGTAATTTTCTTATATAGAGATGATTACTATAATCCAGATAGTGAGAAGAAAAATGTAGCAGAAGTAATACTTGCTAAGCACAGAGGCGGTTCAACAGGAACTGTTGATTTAGCATGGCTTCCAAGTTATACGAAATTTGCAAATCTAGATAGAAGATTTTTTGAAGAACCATGACCAATTGGGGACGTAAAATATTGAGTACTGAAACTAACGTCCCTAACTGGTCATTTTATATGGAGAGAAATATATGTTAGAAGATAAAATTTTAAAAACAATTAAAAAATATAATTTAATAGAAAATGGAGACAAGATTGTTGTTGCAGTTTCTGGAGGACCTGATTCTATAACTTTGCTTAATTGTTTATATGAATTAAAAGAAAGCAATAAACTAGATTTTGAAATGGTAGTTGCTCATATAAATCATGGATTAAGAGAAAATGCAAAGATAGATGAACAATATGTTTTTGAATTTTGCAATAGAATTAATATTAGGTGTTTTATATTACATGCAGATATAAAAAAAGAAGCAGAAATTCAAAAAAGAGGACTAGAAGAAACTGGAAGGATTATCAGATATAAATTTTTTGATGAAATACAATCTAAAACAAATTCAAACAAGATTGCAATAGCACATAATAGTAATGATAATGTAGAAACAATTATTATGAATATTGTAAGAGGTAGTGGACTTGGAGGATTAAAGGGAATAGAAGCAATAAATGGTAAATATATAAGACCACTTATTGAAACTAGTAGAGATGATATTGAGTCATATTGTGAAGAGAAAAAACTAAATCCAAGATATGATGAATCAAATGATGATAATGTATATACAAGAAATAAAATTCGAAACATTGTAATTCCCTATATAAAACAAGAACTTAATCCGAACATTGTGGAAACGATTACAAGATTATCTAATATAACAAAAGATGATTTAAAATATTTAGAAGTTCAAACAGAAAAATCTTATAAAAATATGATTTTAGAGGAAAATTTTTCAAAAGATAATGTATATAATGATGAAAAAGAGGCTAAAATTATATTAGATTTAAAGAAATTTAACAACGAAGAAAAAGCTATTGAAAAACGTGTTATTTTATATGCTATAAACCAATTATTCGGTAATACTAAAGGAATAGAGAAAATTCATATAGAGGATATAATAAAATTATGTAACAATAATATTGGTAACAAATTTTTGACTCCAAATAAGAAATTAAGAGTAGAAATAAAAAATAAAACAATTGTTATAAAACGTCTAAAATAAGAATCCGTAAAAGGTTTATAAAATGGAATATTACAGTGATATTTCTTTTAAAAAAACAGGTTGAAATCGTAAAATTGCTATGCTATATTTTATGCATACATAATAGAAATATGGGAGGAAAAAAATTTGAAGAGCGGATTTAAAACATTAGCCACATGGTTAATAATAGGATTAGTAATACTTTGTGCTTTAAGTGGATTACTAGGAATGTCAGATAATAAAATTACTTATTCTGAACTTGTTACTAAAATATCATCAGGTGAAATTACTAAAATAGTAATATCAGCAGATGGAATATCTGTTACAGCATATTCAAATGGAAAAGACGAAACAAAAGCTACAAAAGCAGATATTAGTACATCAAGCATTCCAAGTATAGATTCATTTATGGAACAAATTTCAGAAAATATAGTAAGTGGACAAATAGAAGTTGAACAAACAGAAGAATCTTTCTTTGTAGAAATACTTAGTTTAATTTCTCCAGTACTTTTACTATTAATTTTCTTATTATTTAGTTTTGCTATAATGAACCCAAATCAAGGTGGAAATAAATCAATGACATTTGGAAAAAGCAAAGCTAGAGTACTTAATACAACAGATAGCAATAAAACAAAAATAACATTTAAAGATGTTGCAGGTATAACAGAAGAAAAAGAAGAGCTTGCTGAGATAGTAGAATTTCTAAAATCACCAAAGAAATTTACAGATATGGGAGCAAGAATTCCAAAAGGAGTTTTACTTGTTGGTCAACCAGGTACTGGTAAAACATTACTTGCAAAAGCAGTTGCAGGTGAGGCAGGTGTTCCTTTCTTTATTATAAGTGGTTCTGATTTTGTAGAAATGTTTGTTGGTGTTGGTGCTTCAAGAGTTAGAGATTTATTTGAACAAGCAAAAAAGAACTCTCCTTGTATTATATTTATAGATGAAATTGACGCAGTTGGTCGTCAAAGAGGCGCAGGACTAGGTGGAGGACATGATGAAAGAGAACAAACATTAAATCAATTATTAGTTGAAATGGATGGATTCTCAGCAAATGAAGGAGTTATAGTTATTGCAGCTACAAACAGACCAGATGTATTAGATAAAGCGTTATTAAGAGCAGGTAGATTTGATAGACAAATAGTTGTTGGAGCACCAGATGTTAAAGCAAGAGAAGAAATATTAAATGTACATGCAAGAAAGAAGAAATTAGCAGATGATGTTGAATTATCAACAATTGCTAAAAATACAGCAGGATTTGTTGGTGCAGATTTAGAAAATATTTTAAATGAAGCAGCTTTACTTGCTGCAAGAAGAGACAAAGCAGAAATAGGAATGGCAGAAATTGAAGATGCAATGATAAAAGTTACAATGGGACCAGAAAAGAAAACAAGAGTAATAAGTGATAAAGAGAAAAAACTTGTTGCATTCCATGAAGCTGGTCATGCTGTTGCAAGTCACTTCTTAGAAACACAAGATGATGTACATCAAATTTCAATAATTCCAAGAGGAATGGCTGGTGGTTATACAATGTATAGACCATCTGAAGATAGATCTTTTATGAGTAAATCAGAAATGGAAGAACAAATTATATCATTGCTAGGTGGTAGAGTAGCAGAAGCTTTAGTTTTAGGAGATATTTCTACTGGAGCAAGTAATGATATTGAAAGAGCTTCAAAAATTGCAAGAGCTATGGTTACAAAATATGGTATGAGTGAAAGATTAGGAGCTATTACTTTTGGTTCAGGACAAGAAGAGGTATTTTTAGGAAGAGATTTTACTCAACAAAAGAACTTTAGTGAAGAAACATCTGGATTAATAGATGAAGAAGTTAAAAGAATAATTGATACAGCATATAAGAGAACAGAAGACATTTTAAATGAGAATATGGGAAAACTTCATAGTGTTGCAAATGTCTTATTAGAAAAGGAAAAGATAGATGGCGAAGAGTTTGAAGGAATAATGAATTCATAAACTACTAGAAATCTAATCTAATTAAATACTAAAGCAAAAGGCGGAGAAACCTAAGTTTCTCCGCTTTTTGTAGTTCTTAATTGCTTAATGCATCTTCAATTGTTCCTGTTATTGCTTTTATTGGAACACCCATATCCATAAGAGTATGGATTGATGCTGACAGCTTATTAAGTTGCTTATTGATGTGGTCAACATTTTTCTGCTTTTTATTGGCCACAACGTCATTGAAGTTGATGAAGCGCTTGTCAGAAAAAATGTTAAGCCTCTGGCAGTAAGTGTAAGCTCCTTGCCCAACGACTACACCGATTTCATAACCAATGCCATTGAATTGAATGTACACATGAGATTCATGTGCATCTTCAGAATACACAGGCAGAAAGTTATTATCCGCATATTTTGCAATTCCATTAAAAAAGGAACATAAATTGTGGACATTTTCGGAGTCAATTGCTGAAAGTTTTTCCGAATTATAAAGCCAAGAATCGTCACTAAACCCATGATTTTTAGCTGTGAATTCTTCCAGCCAAAGCATATACTTGGTGTTAGAAACAAGTCTCTCAGCTTTCTCCTCAGAGTTAATTAATTCCTGCAATACTTCGTTTACTGCATTTTCAATAGCGCTTTCCCGAATACTACTGTTCATAAATCTACCTCCATGTTTTTGAATTAGTTGTACCGCTCATCAAAGAAAAGTATGAACTGGTAAATTGTGTTGTCAGGTTCGTAAGTTGCATAATGGCTGTTACTGATGTTGTTAGAACTGGGTGGAAACTTACTATACATTGGTTTAGTACCCAGAAAATTAGAACAAATAAATAGTAGAGGATAGACAGAAGATGACTTTATAGAATTGATTTTTTCCTCAAGTTTTTTTGCTATTTCTGCTGGGTTACTATTAGATGGTGGATTTTCATCAACAATATCTACGTATTCGACTTTTGTCATATAAATACCTCCAAAATTATTTGAAAATACACGTTAACGAGTTACAAAACACATTTAATTATAACAAAAATTTACTTGATTTGCAATAGTGTACATAATATTGCAAATAGATTTGTTTTTTGGTATAATATATAAGATATTTTTATAGTGATGATACAATTTTTTATAAGTAAGTACTTGTATGAAAGGAGAATGTTTTGTTTACTATGTTCAAAATTCCGAAAGAAGTTATTCGTAAAAATAATCATGCTATACTTTATTCAGAGATTATTTTAAAAAGTGGAATGTTAACTCAGTTTGAATTAAAACGGATTGGAGATGTTTTTTCAGAATACCCAATACAAGAGGGAGAGTTAATAGTTCAGATAGTCAGTAGCAAAGAAAAGAAAAAGCGTATACGAAAATTGCTGACAAGTAATGAAAATTCTGAGAATGGAAATATTGAAGAACGAGTAATTGTACTATTTGGCAAGGTAAAGACAGGGTATTTTATCTTCAATAATGGTGAAATGAAAGAGGTGAAAGCAAAATTTAGCAAGAAAGAAAAGTTTGCAGTAGCTTTTGTTAAAAAGATGTCAAATGGGAGAGAAACAGTTTTTAGTGAGAGGTTAGTTTTATATATTCCTTAAGTAAGGCTAAAAATGAGCAAACTCGGAGATGATTTATTATCTCCGAGTTTTGTTTTGCTAATTATAGCATGTACTTATTTTGGTGATATCCTTTTAATTTCCATACCTTTTTAATTTGTTCTTTTTCCAGTTCCCAAAATGTTGCTTGTACATAAGCTGACCGACTTACTATATCAGGAGAAAATATATTTTTCCAGCTGTTTTCTTTATAAGTGATTTTTTCTTGATCTGATAAATTTTCATAATATACATCTTCTTTATCTGTTTCGAGTTCCCATTCTTCGGATGAAATATTTTCTAATAAACTTGCTTTATAGAAAATGCCATCATTAAGAACTAAATGCCAATGATCAAAATCAGAGAGCAATACTTTGTTATCTTGTATTTCAATTTCCATAAGAACTGATTCTTCAAATACTCTCATACCTATTGTTCTCATATCAGGTTTCCGATTTTTTCCATCAACACGATACTAAGCCCATACAGGAAAAGTTATATCAGCAGATGGATTACCAATTCGATTTTTCATTTCATTAGAAATCCATTTGTAAGCATTTATAAAAGAATCCTCCTCTAAGAGAGAACTTAAATGTGGATTACATTTATAAATGCCAGTTGCAGTAAGTGTTTCATAAACATTATAAGGCTGAACTGTCCATAATTGCATAAGATATCTCCTTAAAATATAAAAATTTATATTGAATTGCAAGGATTATTATAACACACCTTTAAAATTATGTAAACATACTTGCGATATTGAGTATATTAATTATTAAATAAAAAAACAGCAGATTTTGATTTCTGCTGTTTTGGTGCGCCATCGCGGGATCGAACCGCGGACCTTCTGATTAAGAGTCAGCTGCTCTACCAGCTGAGCTAATAGCGCATATTGTTTATTCAACAATGATTATTATAAATCAAAAATAGCGATTTTGTCAAGATATTAATAATTTTATGTATAAAAAAATAAAAAATAGAAATAATAAATCCTAAAAGTACTTAGGAAAGGATGGTTTTTTATGGCAACATTAAATCAAATGGAATTACAAAATCTACGTCATTTTATTGGAGAACAAGAAAATTCATATTGCAAATTTACACACTATGCAGATACTGCAGTAGATCCACAAATTAAACAAATTTTAAACAAAGCTGCACAAGATTGTTTAAATTCTAAACAAAAATTAATATCATTTTTAGGTTAAGGAGGAAAAATGGAAGAGAAATCAATAGTTAATGATGTTTTATCATCAACAAAATCTTCTTTAAAAGATTATGAAGGAGCAATAATTGAAACTGCTAATATGGAGCTTAGACAAACATTTCAAAATTTGAGAAATTCTTCAGAGAGTTTTCAATATGAACTATTTAAGCTTGCAGAATCAAAAGGATATTATACTCCTGCTCAAAATGCAACACCAGAAGAAATATCAAAAGTAAAAACAGAAGTATCAAATTCATAAAAAATTTTTTGTGGCATTAACTCTAAGAGCTATGCCACTTTTTTAAATTTTATATAATAAAATGCTCTTGACATTACAAATTAAATATTATAATCTATATGTAAATTAAAGTACAAAGGGGTGATTGGCAATTACTAATATTTTTAAAAACATTGTAATCTGTTTAAGAGCATGGATAAAATGGATTGTTGTGCTTCTTATAGGACTTGCAATCATAGGATTTATAGTTTTTGTCGTGTATAAGCCAATGTACAGTGTAACATTAGAAGGTGAATTTATAGGTTATACAGAAGACAGAAGTAAACTTCAGAAAAAGCTAAATAAGTACTTAAATGAGGGTGATGATAAAACAATTGCTTTCGTAGATGTAGAAACATTACCAGAGTATAAGCTTTGTTTACTACAAAAAGGTCTTACAGCTAATGATGATGAAATATTTAGCAAAGTAGTTAGTTCAGGTATACCATATTACAAGTATTATGCTATATTAGAAAATAATGAAGAAAAATATTATGTACAAACTTATGAAGAAGCAAATTCAATTATAGAAGAACTAAAAAATCAAAACAGCCAAAACAAAGACTCTGTTACATATACTTTAAAATACACAACAGATTTAAAAGAATTTTCAAATAAAGAAACTGCAGTTGCAGCATTATATAAGAAAATGCCTGTGGTAAAGAAAAAAACTAAAGTTGTTACAGCTAAGAATATAGATAATTCAACATCTGCATTAGGAATTGCTTTAGCCCAACCAGTATCAGGAACAATTACATCTAGATTTGGTAGAAGAAGCAGTGGAATGCATACAGGATTAGATATAGCAGCATCAGCAGGAACACCAATAAAAGCAGCATCAGCAGGAACAGTAATACAAGCTGGATATAAAGGGTCATATGGAAACTTAGTAGTAGTAGCACATACAGATTCAATACAAACATACTATGCTCATTGTAGCAGATTATATGTTAATGTTGGAGAAACTGTTAATCAAGGTGAGGTAATAGCTGCAGTAGGTTCAACAGGTAATTCAACAGGACCACATTTGCATTTAGAAATTCGTGTAAACGGAAATGCAAGAAATCCACAAAGTTATTTATACTAGAAATTAGAAGAAGGCGAAAGCCTTCTTTTTTGTTATGTTAGAATCAAGAAATTCTAAAAGAACTTTTATTATAAAAAACTATATAAATTACTTGAAAATTTACATGTATCAAGATATAATATAACAGTATAAATTTAGATTTCCGTAAATAAAAAAATATTTTGTAAAAAATACATATGGGGGTAAATATGGCAACAAAAGAAAAAAATTTTTGGATACTATTAGTATTTCTATTATCTGGACTAGTTGTAGGAGGTCTACTTGGAATATTAGCAGAAGGTATTGATTGGCTATGGTGGTTAACTTATGGTCAAAGTTTTGGAATCACTAGTCCCGTAACATTAGACTTAAGTGTGTTAAAAATAACTTTTAGTTTCATGATAAAAATAAATATAGCAAGTATTTTAGGAATGGCGATATCAATTCTTATATATAGAAAAATTTAATTTAGGCATAAAAGCAGACAGAAAGGAAAAAATGGGTAATATAAAAGATATACCAACTTCTGAAAGACCATATGAAAAAATGCTTATGTATGGCGAATCAGCTCTTACAAACAGCGAACTTCTGTCTATAATAATAAAAACAGGTACAAAAGAAAAATCTTCAATAGAAATTGCTCAAGAAATTATGAGTAAAAATGTAGATTATTCAAATAGTTTAAGATTTCTACAAACAATTTCAATTCAAGAATTAAGTAAAGTAAGTGGAATTGGAACTGTAAAAGCAATAGAGCTTAAAGCTGTTGGAGAAATTGCTAAAAGAATATCAAAACCTTTAAAAATAAATAGATTAAAAATAAAAACTAGAGATGATGTAGTTAATCTTTTTATGGAAGAACTTCAAAATGAAAAAAATGAAGTTTTAAAAATTGTGATGTTAGATAATAAAAATATTATAAAAAAGATTTCTTGTATAGCTGTAGGAAATGAAAATAATATTTTTACAAACATAAAAGCAATTTTATCTGAACCAATAAAAAATCAGATTCCTAAAATTATTTTAATACATAATCATCCAAGTCGGAAATCCAATGCCAAGTAAAGAAGATATTGAATTCACAAAGAAAATTTATAATGCTACAAAACTTGTAGATATAACATTGTTAGATCATATAATTATTGGTGATGGAATATATCAAAATGTTGAAATAAATGGTTTATAGGTATCCCAAACCTAAATAACTTTTTAAGGAAGATATTAATGAATAGAAATAAACAAACTGAAATTTTAGGTGGAATTATAACTGCCATTATTTTAATATTGTTAATTTTTCTTTCAAATGTTGAAACAAATAAATTAACTTATTTAGAAAGTGTAGCAAGTGCTATAGTAAATCCTATACAAAGAATCACAACAGATATTAAAAATAAGATTCAAGGAAATAGTGCTTATTTTTCTAATATGGATAATATTATAGCAGAAAATGAAGCTTTAAGAGAGAAAAATAGTCAGTTAGAAACAGAATTAAGAGAACTTGAAGTAATTAAAGCAGAAAATAACACATTAAAAGAACATATGAATTTATTTGAAAAGTACTCTGAATATAATACAATTCCAGCTTATGTAATAAACAGAGATGTAAGCAATTTTAGCAGTACATTAGTTTTAAATGTTGGTGCAAATGATGGGATCACTGAGAAAATGACTGTTATTGCTGATAAAGGTTTAGTTGGATATGTTATTTCAGTGGCAGATAAAACTTGTAAAGTACAAGTTATAATAGATTCAGCATCTACAGTAAGTTCTACAATAAGTACAACTTCAGAAAGTATAATTTGTAAAGGAACTCTTGAAAATGATCAAGTTTTAAGAGCGTCATATATTCCAACAGGAGCAGAATTAATTCAAGGAGATAATGTTTATACATCAGGAATTGGTGGAATATATCAAAAAGGAATAATAATAGGAACAATAAAAGAAATTATTACAACAAATAATCTTACAGATAGATATGCAATTGTTGAGCCAGCAGTAGATTTTTCAAAGATAGATACTGTACTTGTAATAAAAAACTAAGTTTATAGGAGTTCAAAAACCTAAATATATTTTAATGGAGTTAAAATGAGAAAATTAGCAATAGTAATAAGTTTAATTTTAATGTTTTTCTTAACATATTTTCTTCAAGTTAATGTATTTTCTTATTTTACAATAGCTGGAATTAGTCCCAATTTGTTTATTATATATATTTTATTTATAGGCTTATATGCAACACAATTTTTAGGTATTTCATTTGGAGTTATTTTTGGTTTAATATTAGATTTAATATTTGGAAGAACAATAGGTATTTCGGCTGTAATGCTTTGTGTAGTTGCATATTTAGGTTCATACTTTGATAAGAACTTTTCAAAAGAAAGCAGACTAACAATCATATTTATGGTTATAGGTTCAACTTTAATATATGAATTTGGAGCATATTTTTTAAATTCAATAATATTAGAATTTGATAGAGAACTACTATATTTCACAAAAATAGTAGTAATTGAAATTTTATACAATATTTTAATTACAATAATTCTATATCCATTAATTCAAAAATTTGGATATGTAATAGATAGAAATTTAAAACACACAAACATACTAACAAGATATTTCTAAGCCATAGGAGCAGAGCGACGTATGGATTAGTTATCCAATGTGATTTCTAAGCCATAGGAGCAGAGCGACGTATGGATTAGTTATCCAATGTGATTTCTAAGCCGTAGGAGCAGAGCGATGTATGGATTAGTTATCCCGTGGATTTCTAAAAGGAGGTGGAGTAGCTGAAAAGTGAATTAGAGAAATCTAATTTTAGGTATAATATATTAACAACAATAGTTTATCTAGTAGGAATAGTAATATTAATGCAATTATTCAATTTGCAAATAGTAAATGGTTCTGAATATAGAAATGATTCAAATAAAAAACTTACTCGTGATGCTAAAATAGAGGCAGCAAGAGGAAGTATAATGGATAGAAGTGGAAATGTTCTGGTGAGTACAGAAATGCACTTTTCATTAGAAATGTATAAATCTAAAACAGAAGACGAGCAATTAAATAATTCTATATTACTTATGACAAATATACTAGAAAACAATGGAAATGAATATATAGATAATTTCCCAATAAGTATAGATCCATTTGAATTTCATTTTGAAACAGAAGATGAGTTAAGTCAGTGGAAAACAAAATATAAAATTCCAGAAGCTGCTTCAGCAGAAGAGGCGTTTTATCTATTTAGAGATAAATATAATATAAATACAGATAACCCAAAAGAAATAAGACAAATTTTAGCAATAAGATATGCAATTACAACAATAGGATACTCTACAACAAGATCAATTGAAATATCTAAAGAAATATCAAGAGAAAGTGCTGTGCAGTTACAAGAGAATTCGCAAAATTTAACTGGTGTTAATATTGTTATAGAGCCAATTAGAGTATATCATACAGGAAATTTGGCAGCACATATTATTGGATATATGGGAAGATATTCAGATGACGATAAAAAGGAATTTGAAAAAGAAGGCGATACACATAAATATGATGTTGATGATAAAGTTGGAAGATATGGAATAGAAAAAGTATTTGAAAATTACTTAAGAGGAGAAGATGGAAAAAAACAAATAGATATGTCTGTTGATGGAATTGTAATGGGGGAATACACATCTCAAGAAGCAATAGGTGGGTCAGACATTGTTTTAACAATAGATGCAAATCTTCAAGGGATAACAGAAAGAGCATTAGAAAACAACATAATGAAAATTAGAGAAGGTGGTTTCTCTGAGCAACATCCAGCAGAAGGTGGGGCAGCAGTTGTTGTGAATGTTAATTCTGGTGAAATATTAGCAATGGCAAGTTATCCTAATTTTGAACCAGAATTATTTTATAATGGAATTTCACAAGCAAAAATGAATGAATATCTTGCAGAAGATGCTTATAATCCATTATATAGTAGGTCAACACAAGGAGCATATCCACCAGGATCAATATTTAAAATGGTTACAGCAGTTGCAGGTATAGAAGAAGACAAAATTTCAACAACAGAAAAAGTAAATGATAACGGAAGATTTATTGTTAGTGATGATCCTAATTATCAAAGAAATCCAGCATGTTGGTATTTCAATTCTTATGGTAGAGGACATGGATGGCTAGATGTTAAAGGAGCAATAAAAGCTTCATGTAACTATTACTTTTATGAAGTTGGAAAAAGAGTTGGCATAGATACATTAGATTATTGGGCAGGCTACTTTGGCTTAGGAAATAAAACAGGAATAGAATTAAGTGAAAGTGCTGGAATATTAGCCAAAAGAGAATTAGTTACAGATAGAAATTGGTCACTTGCAGATACAGCATCAGCTTCTATAGGACAGAGTTTAAATACATTTACACCAGTACAAATGGCAAAATATATTGCAATGATAGCTAATGGAGGACATCCAATTGATTTATCAATTGTAAAAAATGTAGTAAATTCAAATGGAACGCAAGTATCGCAAGATGAAGTAGATAGATACGTAAGTAAAAAATTAAATAGAGAAATTGCAGTTACAGAAGATAAAAATATTAGTGAAGAAACTATGAATGCTATTCACGAAGGTATGAAATCAGTTGCAGAAGATGCTGGAGGAACAGCCTATACAATTTTAAAAGATTTTGAAATTGAAATGGGAGGTAAAACAGGATCTGCCGAACTTACAGATGATAAAGAGTCAAAAGAAGTTATAGCTTGGTTTGCTGGATATGCACCATATGATAATCCTGAAATTGCAATTGTTGTTATGGTTGAAAAGGGAGGACATGGTTCATACACTGCAGAAGTTGTAAGAGATATAATGACTGAATACTTTGGAATGAATATGGACGAAATAAGAGAGCCTATGACTGCATTGTCAGAAATGGAATCTTTTAGGTAATAGGAGGAGTTATGTTAGGCAACAATATAAAAATCAGCCAGACCACAAATGAAATTATTTTAAATGTAAATGTAATCGCAGAAATAGATGAAATAATTGCTGAGTTAGAAGATAAACTACCAAAACTTAGTGAATTTTATCAAACTTCAACAATGCCAATGAGAGTTACAGGAAGGCTTTTTACAGATTTAGAGATAGAGAAAGTAAAAAAATTAATTAAATCTCAAATTGATGTAGAAGTAAGATTTGATGATGTATCAGATTTACTAGGTTTGCATGCTATAAAGAGAACTTTTGAAGTTGAAACAGATATATCTGAAACCAAGTTTATACAATGTTCCCTAAGATCAGGCCAGAAAAAAGAATATCCAGGAAGTTTAGTAATTTGTGGAGATGTAAATGCAGGCGCAGAAGTTATAGCAGGTGGAAACATCATGATTATGGGATCTTTAAGAGGATTAGCTCACGCAGGAGCTAATCGGAAACAAAATGGCTATCATATCAGCTAATTCAATTGATGTTACACAAATTAGAATTGCTAATTTGGTAAGAGAAGTTGGAGAAAAGGTTGAAAGATGCCCTGTTTGTAAAATAGAAAACAATGAGATAATAATAATCTAAAAGATAAGAAGAAATAAGGTTATGATTAGAATATAATCATAGCCTTTTTCATTTTTATTAAACAAACTTATACCAATATTCTGGGTCTCTAAAATAGTAAGTAAATTGGCAATTTTTATATACTGTTCCAACTTTTCTTGTTTTTCATCTTCTAAATAAGGCTTTATTGATTGAAGCAATTTATTTCTAGGGCAATCACGGTTTTGATTGATCTTAGTTAATACTTCTTTTATTTTTAGTATAGTATTTATATCCAAAGAAAAATCTGAGTTTGTATTTTCACATTCGTCTTGTTTATTTCCAGAAGTAAAGTTGTTTAAATCAATATCTTTTTCTTTAAGTATATTTTGAAATTTAGAGAAAATTTCTGAAAAGTCTTCATTCATATTATTTATCTTCTTTCTTTAAATTTGTATTTTCTAGTATTTGCTGAGCCTTATAAAGGTTCTTTTCAAGTTCTTCTTTATCCATTTTAGAAATTGCAGATAAAATTTTATTAATATCCATATTATCCAAGATAAACTACCTCCTATCTGTAGCATTTTTTTGTATTAATATATGTATATGCGACTTAAATTAGAAAGTTGCCAAAAAACTTAGGGATTTCCACAAATTGTTCAAAAACTGTGGAAAATGCAGTGTTTTTTTAAAAAATGTAATTAAAATTTAATATTTAAGGTATCAGGAATCTCAGTAAACACATCCGTAAAAGGAAAAGTAAAGTGATGAGAAAACCTAGCAAATAGTGGCATTTACAAACTTTTCTAAACAGAGTAATATTATATAGTGATATAAAAAATAGACGTATTTTGTTAATTCTAAAGAAAAGGAGTAATTTATGGAGACAATGAAAACTAGAAAAAACAAATTTTTAGTAATTTTAATCGTATTTATGATGTTGTTTTCAAACTTTGGTTACACAATAGCTGCAATAGCTACAAGTGATGAATTTGAAGTTATAACCAAAGGACTTTTCCAAAAAGATGAAGTTAAGTTTGATGCTTATTTTGAAGACGAAAATGGCAATAAAACAACTGAAATTACTGAAAATGTAAAAGAAAAAGTAAAACTAGTTGTTGAAGTTTTACCACAAGTAGAGGGATATTTGAAAACTGGAACAATTAAAGCAGTTTCAAGTAATGACGATAATATAAATTTTAAATTTACTAGTGTTACAGAAAATCTTTTAAGTGATAGAAATTATCAAGCAGCTTTAAAAGATGTTCTTGTAAATGATACTGAGCAAAACGAGGAGGAACCTAATCAACCAGAAGAACCAGCTGTACCAGAAGAGCAACCATCTATTAATGATGTTCTTGTACAAGAGCCAGAAGAAAATGTAGTTGATATAGATTCTACTAATACTATAGCTCAAAATACAGTAGATACAAATGAGGTTGTAGGAACTGATAATACATCAGCATTCCAAAGCGTATTATCTAATGATGATCAATCAAATCCATTTGCTTCAGCATTAGAAACACAAGGAACATCTGTAAATGAAACTGATACAAATACTGTAGTAGAAGAAACTAATACTGCATCAAGCAATCCATTTTTAGGTGTATTAGAAACAAATTCAACAGTAGAAGATACAAAAGCAACAGAGCCTATAACACCAAGTGTAGAAGAACCAACAGAAAATCCAGTACAAGAACCAGCAGGAGAACAAGTTGTATCAGAAGATACTTTAGTAAATGAAGAAGAAATAATTAAAGAGAAAACAGAAGAATCTAGAATAAATGAAGAAATAAGAAATGCTATTCTAGATATTAAGCTTGTGTCTGAAAATGAAATTAGTTTAAATAATATTATTGATGATACAAAAATTGAGATAGAGATTGAATACAACCAAGGTGAAACATTTAATGTACAAGATTTATTAAAAGATATTAAATTACAAATGAGTGGAACATACATTAATAGAAATCTTGAAGAAGTAAAAGTTGGTAAAGAAGAAGAAATCACAATTGGATGGGAATATACAAAAGATATTTCTTTAGAAAGTGAATTTACAAAATTCTCTCCATTTGAATTACAAGAGATACATGGAACAATAGTAGAAAACAAAATTACAGTTACAAGAGATATTCAAGATGAAAAATATTTACCAGTAAAATCTACAAGACTAGAAATTGTAGTTCCAGAAGTTAATGGAAAAAAACCAATAGCAGTAGATGTTTTAGCAAGTAAATTATTAGCAACAAAAGGTGAAGACTCAGGATATGTAACATTTAATTCTGAAAATTGGAATTATGATGATGTAAATGGTTTAATAAATGTTTTTGTAGAAAACGACCAAAATGCTTACTCATCAGGAACTGACGAATACGTAATTATATATAGATATGAAGATTATATTAGTAGTGAAAATTCTAACTTATCAAAGAATGTAAAAGCAACAGTTACAGAATATAGTGGAACAGAAAACAATACAATTATTAAAGAAATTAAAGATTCACAAGAGATTAAAGTAGATGTTGGTGAATTAGTTACTTATAGTGTTGGAACAAATGAAGATATTCTAAACAAAGGTAGAATTTATGCAAACTACAATTCAGAAAATGCATTGTATGAAACTACATTTACAAATCAAGTAAATGTAAATGTTTTAACAAGTGATGTTTTACAACAATTAAAATTAGACTGTTCAAAAGATGTTTATAAAGATGCTAACGGAGTTGAACTTCCTGCACAAGGAATCGAATATAAAGAAATAAAATTCAATTTTTCAGAAATTAGTTCAATATTATCTGAAGGTGGAGAAATAGTAATAACAAATACAGCAAATGAAACACTATATATTTTAAACAAAGATGCTGTTACAAAAGAAGAAGATTGTACTATTTGGTTAAATGGTGCAAATGGAATTTATGTTTATGTAAATAATATTTCAAGAAATGGAGCAATTAACTTTGAAGTAACAAAGGCAATTAAGAAATGCAATTATGATAAATCAATATTCAAAGGAATTACTCAAATTGAAAGTAGAATTTCAGGAGAAGTTAAATACTTAAACATAGAAGATAGACTTGCATTACAAACAATAGCAATAGCCAAAAGCTTTGAAGAAAGTAAAACTGAAGCTACATTAGCTATTAGTAGAACTTCATTATCAACAGTAAGTTCAAATGATAATGTAGAATTAAAAATTGAATTAAACAACGATAAAGAAACAAGTGATTTATATGTAAATCCAAGTTTTGAAGTTGTATTCCCTAAATATGTAAAATCAGTAGCAATCGAATCTATTAACTTATTAAATGATTGTGGTTTAAGAGTTAGTGATTTTGAAACATATACTGAAAGTGACCTTGTAAAATTGAGAATTGAACTAAGTGGAACTCAAACAACATTTAGTGAAAATTCAATTACAAATGGTACAAACATTATAATAAATGCAAATATTGAAGTTGATAATTATGCACCAGCAAGAGAAGACCAAGTAAAACTATACTACTGCAATGAAGGTGTAGCAACATATCAAGCTCAAACAAAATGGTCATTAAATAAAAAAGCTATACCAAATGGTATTTTAAAAACAACAAATGGATTTGATGTAGAAGTTATTAAATACCAAGCTCCAACAGGACTTTTAGCTATAAATGGTATGGTTAATTATGATGGAAATTTAAGTGAAGTAAGATCTGTAAAACAAGGAGAAGTTGCAAAAGAGATTCCTGTAAACTCACCATCAAGAATTGCAACAATGGAATTACTTGCATTAAATAATACAGAAAATACTTGTTCAGATGTTATTTTACTAGGAAGAATTCCTTTCAAAGGAAATAAAGATATTATTTCTGAAGAAGATTTAGGAACAACAACTACAACAAGAATGGTAGACAAAATTAAAGAAGATGTTCAAAATGTAAATACAGTAGAAATATACTATTCTGCAAATGAAAATGCTAATAAAGATTTAAAAAATGAATCTAATGGTTGGGTAACAGAAGTAGAAGATTTATCTACTGTAAGATCATACATGATAATAGTTAAAGGTGATATTGAAGCAGGTAGTGTTTTAAGATATACATATGATTTTGAAATTCCTGAAAATTTACCTTATGAATCAAAAATAACAGGAGCATTTGCTGCATATTACAATAACCAAAAAGAAGAGGCTGTTGTATATGAAAGTTCAAGTGCTGATAAAGTTGTTTTAACAACTGGTATTGGACCTAAAATTGAGGCTAAATTAAATGTTGATGTTGGGGATGGAGCAGATGTTTTAGAGGGAAGATTCTTGAACTATACAGTTGAAGTTACAAATACAGGTAGTGTTCCAGCACAAGGAGTTATTATAAATGTGCCAAAACCAGTATATGGAGACTTTTATCAATATAAATTAACAGGAGATAGTGGTGAAGGAGATGCAGCATCATATTATTATGTTGCAAAAACAGAAAAAACTATAGGATTTGAAAGTATAGCTCCTGGTGAATCTAAACAAGAAACATTTATGATAAGAGCTAATGAATTGCCAAAAGATAATCTTTCAGAAGAGGGATATTATATTGAAACTAAAGCAGACATTTCAGTTCAAAATTTGGGAATAGGTACTGAAACTAATGTTATAAAAAATAAAATAAAAAAAGCAAATTTCTATATTAATGCCTCTGCTGATTTTGCCATGGTATTAAATGTAGGATATAAATTTCCATATATGTATAATATTACTAATATTTCAGGAAGAGATTTAGAAAATATTGAAATTTTATGCAAGATTCCAGAAGAATTTGCATATGAAAATACAACATTAAATGATGAATTAAATGGAGAAATTAACTTTGATGAAAATTCAAAAATAGTATCAATAAAAATACCATATTTAAAAAAAGAAGAAAAAATAAACTTAAATATATTTGTAAAAGTAGAGAGTGGTTCTGATAAACAAATTACTTCTAAATGTATTATTAAATGCGATGGTATTGAAGAAAGTGTACAAGATATATATTCTGTAGTAAATGCAGCTAGAATCCAAGTTGAAGATATTTCAGAAAATCAAATAGCTAATATATTAGAAGGAGAATATATAGAATATAAAATTAGAATATCTAATATTGGTGAAGCAAAAGCAGATACAGTAAATGCAAAAATAAAGCTATCTGAAAATTTAACAAATTTAGAAGTAAAATATGAAGGTTCTAAAAGAGGATCTGCAAGAGTAGTAGATAATTCAGCAGATGTTATATTGACAGACTTATATGTTGGAAATTTCGTTGATTTAATAATTTCAGGAAATGCAAAAGGATATACTGGAGAAAATCAAGAGATAATAAATAATGTAGTAATTAAGCTAGTAGATAAGGAAATTGCTAATATTAACACTGATTCTGTAACTATAATAGAAAATATACATAAAGCTGCTGAAAAACCTAGAGTTGATATTGCAAATGAACCAATAACTCCAAATAATAATGTAACTAATAATTCTGATGATACATCGAATTCAGTATCAGATTCAAATAATAGTAATAGTGCTATATCGAATGTACTTACATATAGTATATCAGGAAATGTATGGGTTGATTTAAATAGAGATGGACAAAAAAATGATGAACAAGAGATTCCTTTAATAGAAGTACAATTATATAAAGATAAAAATATGGTACAATCTACCAAAACTAATAGTAAAGGAATATATAATTTTACTAGTGTTGAACAAGGAACCTACACAGTAGTATTCTTATATGACAATCAAAAATATACTACAACAATATATAACAAAGAAAATATTGATGAGAGATTAGTTTCAAAAGCAATTGAAACAGAAGCAGGAAAGGCTGTTTCTAATGAAATTGTAGTATCCAATAAAAATATCAGTAATATAAATTGTGGATTACAATTAAAAAATCAATTTAACTTGATAATAAAAAAATTAGTTACAAAAGCAGTTGTAAAAGAAGATTCAAAAATAGTAGAATATAAATTTAATGATTTAGATTTAGCTAAATTAGAAATTGCAGCTAAAAAATTAAATAAATCAGTAGTAGATTTAGAATATAAGATTATTATAGAAAATAATGGAAATGTTGAAGGTTATGCAACTATGATTAATGATTATATACCAGAAGGAATGACTTTTGATGCAAAGAAAAATAATGGCTGGTATATTGGAAATAATCGAATGCTATATAATGAAACTTTGAAAGATACTATAATTAAAGTTGGAGAAAGTAAAGAGCTTTCTTTAGTGTTAACAAAGCAAATGAATTCAGATAATACTGGCACAGTAAGTAATAAAGTATTACTTGCAACAACGTTAAATTCAAATGGATTAGAAGAAAATTCACAAGATAATGTTTCAACTCAGGAAGTATTAATTTTAATAAAAACAGGATATACAATATCAATAATTACAATGATTATAATTGTTGCAATTACTATAATTTTAATTATGAATAAAGAAAAATTGATTATAATAAAAGATAAAAATTACAGAAATGAAAACAAATCAATAAATAAAAATATCTTTAAAAGAAAGTATAAGTAAGGAGGTGAAAATGATGAATAAAAACATAAAATGTTTAATAGCAAGTATTATATATATGATTATTACTATTATTATTAGTGTTGGATGTATAGTATATGCTACAGGATTTGGTAGTGAACTTGAAAATATATCTGATACAGTGTCAGGAACAAGATATAATGAAGGATTTGACCCTGGAACTTATACAGTAGAAGCTTCATATTCTTTTAATAAAGGTGGAACTATTTCTACTCAAGCTTTAATAGATGAATTGAATGGAGAGTATACTGATTTAACAACAAGAGATGAAGCAGAATCAAATTTTGAGGGCAAAATCTCAAATTATTCTAATGTATTTTGTCTTAAACATACAAAAGGTATACCAAAAGGATTTGTACCAACATTTACTCCAGAATGTTCAGGTGGTGGAAATGGGACATTAATAAATGCAAATAATCAGATTACACCTAAACATGGTCAAGCTGTATATGGACAGACATTTACTGCAACTAAAGTGTTAAACAATGGATATTTTGATCCAAACGGAGATGATCATACAGATACATCATTCTATTCAACAGGATCTAATTATTCTGCTGTTAGAATTGGTGGTGGAGAATTAAGAAATGTTATAGGATATAATCATTATGGTGGAGATTTGGCTAATACAAATGTTACTGCATATGCAACAACATTTTCTGATAAAAACGCAGGAGACCATTATTCAGATTCTAAATCTCAACATGCAATATGGGGAGTTGTTGGTCTACAATGTTCATCTCATAAAACTCAATCAGAAGATTTATATTATGCTGGTAGAGCAATAGATTACTATGAAGCTGAATTAAATACACATAAAGATTTACCTGAAGTTACTATGGATGATAGTGAGAATCCAGGTACAGTATATTTAGAAGGAGCAGATACATATAGAGTAGGACCATTTCATATGAGTGACTATGCATATGCATATTCTCCATATGTAATACCATATTCAGGTAAGAATTTATCTAGATACCAAGGTTTAATTGGTGGTATAGAAAAAGGTGTTATTGTATTAAGTAGTGATGATGGAACAACTGAAGAAAAGGAAATTACTTTAGATACATCAGGAGTAAAAGTAGTATATGAAGATTGGTATGGAAATCCAACATATATGGGTGAAAATACTAGAGGAGGTCAACAATATACAGAAAATTTACCAGCAGATTATGCAGTATATCCTTTTCCAGGTTCAACATTTTATTTAGATATACCAAGAAATCTAACATATGGTGCTGATGGCTCAAAAAGAACAGATGATGATATGACAACGTTAGAATCTATGACATTTACATACAGAAAGACATCAACAAATGGACAAGGTGAGGGAGTTATAGTTATAGTTGCTATAACTGGATGGACAAGAGAATCTGGGTCAAGTGGAGATTCTAATATAAATTGTAAAGATCATAAAACTCATATATATTGTGGTAATTGTGGTAGCCATGATCATCATGGAAGTGGTGATGATTATGAATCTTGTGATCCACATGGACCAGCTTATTTTTGTAAACATTCTCATCATACATGTACAAAAGCCAATTGGAAACCAGATGTAAGTACTCAATATGGACAACCAATGTTAGTAGTAAATAGTGCTAATGTTATAGTGGAACATAAAGATAATAAGAGTACACTTAATTTAAGATTAACAACTGATATAGTTATAAAAAAATATGTTGAAAAAGTGGAACATGAAACAAATAAATATGCAACATTTGGTGATATATCATCTAGCAGTGTGAAAAACTCAACTCAAAATCCAGATATTAGAAAGAATATGAATAATGACGGAAGAAAAAATGATCCAATATATGCAGAATATGGTGATGTAATTACTTTCAGAATAGATATAATGAATAATCAAAATTATAAAATAAAGCTGAAATTAAAAGATATATTACCAAAAGAAATTGATGTATTTTCAAGAACTTATAAAACAGATACTAATAAATTATGGAAAGATTATCAATGGATTTCTGTTAATGGAAATGATACAACTTCACTTTTATTAACATTAAGAACAAATGCAAATGATGACGAATTATATTATAATGAAATAGTTATTGTTACCAGAAATAATTCATTACATAAAAATGAAGATGATAATGTTGATTTTATGAGAACAGAAGATAGAAGAGTTGGACCAGTTGTAAATATTTCAGAAATAGATAGTAACAAAATAAAAGATGAATATGGTACAGAAATACCAGAAGATATATTCTCAACAGAATATTATAAAATAAATGATTATAATGTAGTTATAGATAAATATATAAGTGATTATAAACATGAAATGATGGATAATAATAATGATGAAAAGATAACAAGTGAAACTTTTGCATCAGATAAATTAAAAGAGTCAGATGATCCATCAAATAAGCCAGAAAGATTTGAAAAAAAGGATATGGATAAACAACATTATCCAGTTCCAGTAGAATCAACAGAAACTTTAATATATTCAGTTAGAATTATAAATAATTCTGAAAAGAATGGAAATAAGGTAGCAACAGAAATAAGACCACACAAAATAAAAGATAAGCTAAATAAAGGGTTAGCATTTGTGCCAGAAGGTTCTGGATATAAAATAAATGCTGAAATTCATAATGATGTTGGAACAGATAAAGAATCTAATATTCCTTTAAATCAAGGAGTAGATTATGAAGCAAAATATAATACTTCAGATAATTCAATTGATATTATTTTAAATGATACACAAAATGCAGATGAAACTGATGAAAATGCTACATATTTAGTAATTCAACCAGGTGGATATTTATTATATGAAATTGAAGTTGTTGTTGTAGAAAGCAATATGAACTTAAATATACTTGAAAATACAGCAAGTATAGAAATAATGAATAATATAAATAATGGTAAAGATAGAACAAATCAAACAGTAGAATGTTCAGAATGTCAAGGAGCAGGGACTAAATATAAATATGATACATGTTTAACATGTAATGGAACAGGAAATATTGGAAAATCAAATAGATGTGCAATGTGTTCTGGATATGGAAAGATTTATACTTTCACAGCATGTACTCATTGTGGAGGAAGTGGAGGAACAGGAACTCCTCACGAGTCAGGTGAAGTATATGAATGCGATGTTTGTAAAGAAGTATATAAAACAAAACCAAGTGTTTGTAATAAAAGATTAATAGGATCAATATGCGGAAGTTCTGAGTTTATAAGTGAGTGTTCAGAATGTGGTTCTAAAGTGGGAAGATGTGATCACTATGTATGGAAATGTTCAAAAGGACATACAGTTGCAGAAAATAGAAGAAGTACTAATATAACTTCTTGTAGAGAAATTTTAGAATGTGAAAAGGTAAATTCAAAAAATATTACATATAATAAGAAGTGTGATAAATGTAATTACACAACTACTTCAACTAATCCATATGAAGAAACACATTCTAGTTGTACAGGAAGATTAAAAGTTACAAAAATGACATGTAATAGTTGTGGATATACTACAACAGGATCAAAAAAAGATTATTCATATTGTCCAAATACATTTAGATGCGCTGATTCTAATATAACGAAGACATGTAAGATGTGCTTAAAAGAAGCTGATAAATGTACACATTATCAATTTACATGTAAAAAATGTGGACAAGAGTATGCAGATACAACTCAACCTGTACAATGTACAGCAAATGGAAGACAGCAATATTGTACAAGTAAAAGCTTTACTAAAAAGCCGATATCTGAAGTTACTTATCAAGAAAATTTATTTAATAAATCTACAAATGATAATAAATTCTTTGGAACGCCATGTGCATATTGTGGAGGAAGTGGAACAATGACGATTTCTGAAAGTGATTGTCCTCAGTGTAGTGGACATGGAACAGTAGGAGAAGGAACGGGCTTGACATCAACTTGTCTAAATTGTTTTGGTAGAGGAGAAACAATAGATGCAAGTGCAGAGAAATGTACTAATGGTTGTAGTAATGGTAGAAAACCAGATACAGAAACAAGTGACAGAATTGTTAGAAATAAAACATGGTATTCAGGAATAGACTCAAATGGTACAGATGTAAACAGAAATATGTATGCATATAAGATTCCATCAGAATATGTGGATTATAAGAATACACCATATGTAGACTATGATGGTGATGGAGATAACGAAATTTCAAGCGATTATGTACGTATGAAAGATTTAGTAATATCTGGATATGTATGGCTTGATACAAACCGTGATGGTCTTATGAATGAACAAAATATAGATGATCAAAATCAAGCATATTATAATGTAAATGGAAATGGTGCGAAAGAGAATGTTGTTGTTAGATTATATTCTGTTATAAATAATACTCCAAAGCTAATAAGAACAACAAGAACAGATGAAAGAGGAAGATATACATTTAGTAATTATTATTCTGCACCAAATACATTAACATGGTATAAAACATACAAGAGTGAATCTTTTGAAAATTATGCAGATGTTGGAAGTAGACCTGATGGTAATTCAAATGTTGCAGGTATAGCTGGAACAAATACAAAACCATACTTAACAAATTCAAAAGATGACTTAGAACATACAACTCAACGTATAGATAAAGCAACAGATAAAGATGAGTATGGAAACTATACAAATTCTAGTAAATTTATAGATTATTATATTGAGTTTGAATATGATGGAGTAATTTATAAGAGTACAGAATATTATGCAGGAATGGATAACTTAATAGATACACAAGGTGATACTTATGGAAAAATGATAGATCCAGATAAAATTTATATGAAAGACTCAAATGCAGCAGAATTTAATGATGTGAGAGAAAACTTTAATAAATCATATCAATATATTTCTTATGATGTTGGATATTCAAGCCAAGGACAAGAATATACAGGAAATGATCCTAAAAAGAAATTAAATCAGACAATAAGTGAAGAGGATGGAAGTATTACATTTGGCGAAGTATCAGATGATGTAGGAAATCCATTAACAACAGCAGATTTAATATTTGATAAAACAAATCATACATCTCAATTAGTAGAAAATCAAAATAGAGCAATGACAGCAAGAAGCTTTATAAAGAATAAAACAGTAAAAGATTTAGGAAATGGAAACCCAAATGGATGGACAAATAATGAAATAAAAAATAATAGTATAGATAATACAAATTTATTATGGTTATTTAACTATAGAGATGAATATCAGAAAGAAGATAGAACTTATATTACGCCAAATTCATCTGGTGCAAATCCTAAACATACTACAAAATTTAATAAAAATAATCCTGATACAGAATACTTAAAATATATTAACTTAGGATTAGAATTAAGAGAAAATGTAGATATAACATTAACAAAAGATGTTTATAGTGTAAATACACTTATAAATGGTGAAGATATGGAATATTTCTTTAACCAAAACAGAGCGTTAAATGCTGAAGTTGGAGATAAGAAAGGCAGCTACTTAAATGATTATATAATTGCAAAACCTTATGGATTAGAATTATATGAATCAGATTATAAGATGAGAGTTGATCAATATGCAGCTGAGGCAGTAAAACAATACAAAGGAATAAATGGTGAGAGTGAATTAAATACAGAGGTTACATATCGAATCACTGTTGCCAATAAAGCTATAAATGATGATGAATCACTTAATAGTGGAAATACAAAAGATACAAAATTAAAAGTTAGAATAAGCGAAATTTTAGATTTATATGATACAAACTTTAAAAAATATAATAGTGATGCAGATGTTGAAAATGTAAAGAAAAAAGATCCAAATGGTTACTTAGTAGATGGTACAATAAAAGTTGCAGAGGCCTGGTACTTTGAACAAAAAGATGATGGTGAATATATAATTGCAAATGAGGGTAAAATACCAGGAACTTATGAAGAAGGACATCAGTCAACTGAAAAACCAGTATATATTAAAGTAAGTTCAATTGATCAAGAAACAATAGGTGATAAACCTAGATACACAAAACATATGCTTACACTAAGTAATACATCAATGAAAGGAAATGGAATCTCTAATAAAGAGAATCGCAATAATTTCGAAGCTGATGGATATTACACACTATATATCACAGGAATGGAAAACGATAATAATTTAATTCTTGAAGAAGGAAAAGACTTTGATATATATGTAAAATATGTTGTAGATAAGACAGATAGTGAAACAACTTTAACAACAGATGATTATGAAGATACAATTAATGATAAAGCAACAACTGAAGATGGAAAAGTAGTTGATGTAAAGGGAACAGAAAGAGGAAATTCAGCAATACTTAAGAGAACATTGAAAATTCTAGACAGAATTGATAAACCTGAAGATACAAGAAGAGGATTAGAAGGAATTGCTCAAGTAAATATGTATTCAGTATGGTATGCTGACTCAGGTAAAGCAACAGGTTTAGTTGATATGGATTCAAATGCAGGAAATTTAGGAAATACTAATAGTAATTTAAAAGACAAATTATCTGCTAAAGAAGCAAAAGATTCAGCTAAGAAAAATGAAATTTTAAACAAATATAAACATGAAACTAAACCATCAGATCAAACATCAGCAGATACATGGAATCCATACTATGAAGATATGACTTATAAAACAGGTATTGTAATAACTGCTGAAGGTTCAGAATTAAATAAACAAAAAGTAAGAGAAATATATGGTGAACTAGAAATACAAGATGAAAAAATGATAAGAGAGCTTACTGGTAGAGTTTGGGATGATTCTAGAACAGAACCTGGAGAATCAGAAAATCCAACAGCTAATGATGTACAGTATATGGCAAATGGTATTTATAGTAAAACAGATGAAAAATATAATAGAGCCTTAACTAATGGTAATGTTCCAGAAGAATACAAGAATCCAGATGCAATAGAGGGACAAAAAACAGAAGTAGTTGAAGAAACAAAAGATCTTAAAGTAAGAAGTGCTAAAGCTGAATTAGTAGAAATTGTAGAAATTCCTACTAGTGAAGGATCACGTTACTATGAAGAAATTCTAAGTAATGTAACTTGGGAACAAGCACAACATATAAGAACAAATACAAAAGGTGACTATAAACTAAAAGGATTTATACCAGGTAAGTATGTTGTAAGATTTACTTATGGTGATACAGTAGATGATGTAACAAGTGAAGAAGTAAGATTTATAACAGGAAAAGATCAAGATACAGCAATTTCACAAGATGAAAAAGAATCAACAGCAACTTCAGTTGCAAAAGATATGCAAATATTTAATGGACAAGACTATAAAACAACAAAATATGCATATGACTTATCTTCAGACTATACAACAGATTCAATTAGTGTTGATAGTCCAGCAGGTACTGATCCAGTAGCAAATCTTGCAGTAAAAACAGGTACAATTGACCAATATGCAGCTGGAAAACTTTCAGAAAGCGGAGAAGTAAGTAATAATGATATTGTAATGCTTGCACTAGAAAGACCAGATTTATCAGATGCTAGAGATGATGAAATAAGAAGACTTGAAGTTAATAGTTATTCTGAAATAATGGTTAACCAAAAAGCAGAAATTCTAAAAGGTTTAGCAAATTCTTCTGATTTAACAACAAGAACATTAAAATATCAAGATGAAAAAGATGATGATGCATTGAAAATAAACTACTATAAAGAATATGAAGAGGAACAATATAGAAATGATTATGCTCAATCATTAAGATCATTAACAGATTCAACAAATATGAATGCTGAAACAGTAGAATTTTTAGTAAAACCTGAAAAATTAACTTATAAACAAACAAATGAAGAAACATATTATACAAAACTAAAACTTAATAATAAAGACTACTATTATAATGATTTAGATACAATTGTACATAATATTATAACAGAGAGAAAATATAAGATTGAAAATATTGATATGGGTATTGAATATAGACCTGAAACTAACATTAGTTTAACAAAAGAGATTAGTAACATTATAGTAGAAACTTCTGATGGTGAGCAAATTGCAAACTTAGCTTTAGAAACTGAATATAAACAAGAAGGTAATATTATGAAACCAATACACCGTGTTGATATGGAACATTCAATTGGAGCAGATAAGGTACAATTTATATCAAATACATATGAAGTAGATCCATTATTAGCTAATATAGTAGACGTACACGAAGAAACTCAGCAAGGATTTATATATATTGCAGTTGATGAAGAAATTTTACAAGGATGTAAAGTAACTGTACAATATAAATTTATAGCTCAAAATAATAGTGAAGTAGACAAAATTTCTCAGAATTTGAATTCTATTAGATTCTATGCAAATAATGCTACTAAAGCATATGCTGAAAAATATGCTACAATAGCTACTGGAGATTCTGTTTCAGATTATGGAAATAACAGTAATGGAAAAATTAGCTTGTATAAGATTTTTGATAAGTATGGAGTTGATACTCAAAAAGTCGAATATACTGCTAATAATTTCGCAAGAGCTATTGTACAAGATGATGTTTATAAAAAAGATGCTAATAATAGTACTTATAGAAATAGAGCAAAAACAATGACCAAAGATAGTGTAAACAAAAAAGATCAAATAACAGATGGATATTATGGTAACTTTGTGGGATACACATATTATATTGGTAGAGACAATTATACTTTAGATACAATTGCAGAAATGAAGTTTGATAAGATTATAGACTATGTAGATACAGATTTAGAATTCGAACAATTATTACAATATGATAAATCAACAATGACTTCAACTTCTACAAGTACTGAAAATACATCTGGTTTATCAAACGCCTTAACTAATGAACAAGCTATAAAAGATAATAAGGCTACTATAAATCAAAGCTGGAGTGCTCCTGTTGCAGAAGCATTTGCAAAAATAGATAATGATCCAAAAGTATTAGTTCAAATTATGAATGATATGAGAGAAGATTTATTTATGCTAGATTCTCCTTGGAGTTTGTTTAGAAACTTTATTGGTCAGTATGATAAAGAAGATATTGAAGCAGCTATTAAAGATGTTGTAAGTAATCCATTAAAACAGGCAATGTTGGTAGATGCATTACAAGAAACATTTACAGATATGAATGGTATTCAATATAAGTCATTAGTTATGACTTTAGCTGATAAAGTATCTGATAATGCAGAGGATGAAAATAAGAACAGCAATAAGGCATTTTCAAAATTCTTACTACCAAGAACAGTAGCAGAAAAGCATGGAAAGCAATCAGAAGATAAAGATACTTCTAAAGCAATAGTTTATTTACCAGTTTCAAAAGTATTAGCAACAGAAACAGATACAGAAAATATGTTATATGAGAATATAGCAGAGGTTATACAATTTACAGTATTAACAGGTAGAAGAACGAACTTTGATACAACAATAGGAAATGCTGATATTCATAAAGTTGATAAACAAAGTAAAAATCCAGAAGAATATAATCTTGGAAAGAAACCAGTTGATTACGAAAAATTTGGAAGCATTGAGTTCGTAACTGCAGCTTTAGAAAAAGATACATCTTCAACAGAGACTATTACATTAACACCACCTACTGGTTTGATGAAAAATAGAAGGGCGATTTATGAGACAATGGAAACAACAAGGGATGTATTAAAAATTACTGTAATTGCGGTTACCGTAGTTATAATTACAATTGGTGTTACAAAATTTACAATGGTAAAAATTAAGAAAAGACGTTATAAATAAACAAAATTGAAAAGGTGGAGGTTTTAGATCTCCATCTTTTTCTACGTAAATAAGGATTCTAGGAATATTTTAAATCAGAAATAATATAATTTATGAGAGATAAAGATATAAAAACTACATACAATTTTCACAAAAAATTAACAATTAGACAAATAACTTGTGAAAATATATTAAAATAGGACGATAGTATGTTTTGAAAGTTTGAAAAAAAGTCAAAAAAACCTTGAAAAGACTTGAAAAAGTTGACATAACAGTGTATAATATATAATGTGTGATTGTATTTAGAATCAATAGTTTCGAGTTTTTTAATGTAACTAAAACTTTATATTTTATAAACCAAAAGTTTTGAAAATGAAGTTCCGTAAATAGTTCGAGATTGAAAAACTCTAAAAGGCTTACACAGCAAACCTTTATCTATTGACTAGTTCTAAATAAGTAGTAAAATTATACTTATAAAATAGTAATATTAGATACTATCTCAAAAAATTATTATTATGTGGGAGGAATTAAGATTATGCGTAAAAACAAAATTCTAGAAAAATTGTTAGCAATAATCCTAATATTTACACTAACTTCTGCAAACTTTATGTTTGTTACAAAAAGTTTTGCATCAAGTTTTGCTGAAACTTTATTTGGCATGAAAAGTGATACAGGTCATAAGAATGTCGAATTTGAAGCATATTTTGGAACCGAAGAAGAGAAAGAAACTTCGGTTATTAGTGATGTAAATAATGAGGAATTAGCTATTAGCATGGACTTAAATATTAAAGAAACAGGATATTTAAAAGATGCGAAAATAGAAATTGCTGAAACAGAAGAAGGAAAAGGATTAAACTTTAAATTAAAAAATACAGGTTCAAGACCAGAAATAGTAGAAGAGAATTCAGATAGCAATCCTTTTTTAGATGTATTAGAATCAGAAGAAAACAATGATGAAACAGTAGTAGAAGAAAATGATGAAGTTATTCTTCCAGAAGGAGTTCAAAGTATTGAAGATAATGTTATAACATTACAACAAGTTAATTCAAACAATGAACTACAATTCAACTTACCAATTGAATATAAAAACGAATCATTTGTAAATGAAAATAAATTTTCAAATGATTGTTTAGTTAAATTTACAGGTATATATGTTGATGATGATGGTGAAGAAAATGAAATTTCAAAAGAATATACTTTAAATGTTTCATGGAAAGATGAAAGAGATGTTAGAGTTTCATCATCTGTTGAAAAATATATAGATTATGAAAAAGGTGTTATTTTACAAACATTAGTAAGAGTAGATAATTCAAGTGATAGAAAAACATTACCAGTTAAAGAATCTTCTGTTACTATTGATGTACCAAATTATTTAGATGCAAGACCATCTAATATAACAGTAGTTGCAAATAACACTATGGCTACAAATGGACAAACTCCAGAAACAATTAATTTTGGAACAGATAATTGGTATTATAATCAAGATGAAAATAAATTAGTTATAACTGTAAATAATGAAAAACAATTAGTTACAGTTGATGAATATGAAGAAGAATATTTAAAAGAAGCAGATAAAGAAATAATTGAAGAAGAAAGATATTATAATGGATCTGCTTATGATGAATATCTAATCACATATACATATTCAGATGTTACTGCTCCACAAGAACCAGTAGTTATTTCTTCAAATATTGAAGCTAAAATGACTACTTTTAGTGGTGTAGAAAGTGAAGAGTTTATAAATATAGTAACAAATAATAATAATTATGAGTATTCTTTAGATGGTAAGACAGGAGATATAGTATCTTTATATATAGAAACAGAAACAGGAGACGTTTCTAAAGCATATGCTTATGCAAACTACAATAATAGTGAAAGATATGAAGTAGATTTAAAATCTAATACATTAGTAAACATTTCTTATAAAGAAATTATTAATGGATTAAATGTAGAAGATATTGAAAATGTTTATATAGATAAAGAAGGAAATAGAATTCCAAATAATGATTTATTCTATAAACAAATATCTATTGCAAAAGAAAACTTTACTAATATTTTAGGTGAAGAAGGAACAATTAGAATATTAGGTGAAAATGGAAATGAAATATTTACTATTAATAATGAAACAGAAGTAAATGAAAATGGATTTATAGTAGTAACTTTCCAAGATAGATATTCAAGATTAAATTATGAAATTTCTAAACCAATAGATGAGGGAAACTTAATAATTAATAATGTAAAACAAATGAGAAATGCTACAATAGATAAAGCTACTTTAGCAAATGTTGATAGCATTAGTACAAAAGTTGCAATTAGAGCAGACTATAGCTATGTAGAAAATAGAGTTGAAATTGGAACAGCAGAGTCAATAGTAAAATTAAATGATACAACATCAAAAGTAAACTTAGTTTTAGATAGAGAAAGTTTATCAACTTTAGCAACAAACTCAGATGTTGAAATGAGAATTGAATTAAACAATGCTGTAGATACATCAGATATGTTTGGACACTCAATATATGAAGTTACTTTACCAGAATCAATTGAAAGTGTAGAAGTAACAAATGCAAGTATTTTATATGGTGAAGGTTTAGATATAGTATCAGCAGTATTTGATCCAAACACAAAAACTATAAGAATAGAAATAGATGGAAAACAAGAAGGAATTAATTCAGGTGTTTTAACAAATGGTACAAATATTGTAATTAATGCAAATTTAAAAGTTAATTTATTTACACCTGCAAAATCAGAAAATATTACATTAAAATATAGTAACGATGAAGCAACAAGTTATGCAGATGAAGGAAATGTACAAAGCACAGTATCATATTCTGCACCAACAGGTTTAGTTGCAGTAAACAGTATGTCAAACTATAACAATTTAGGAGCAACTATTACATCTGTAAGACAAGGTGAAAAAGAAGATGTAATTGATATTTATGCAGAAGCAAAACAAGCAACAATGGAAGTTATTGTAATGAACAACAATAACAATACAATATCAAACTTAGCAGTATTAGGTAGAATACCTTTTAAAGGTGTTAAAGATATTGCAACTGGAGATGATTTAGGAACAACATTAGATACAAAATTACTTTCAGGAATTACTCCAGATGAACACAATAAAACAGAAGTTAAAGTATATTATTCAGAAAATGGAGAGGCAACAAAAGACTTGAATGATACAAATAATGGATGGACTCAAGAGCCTCAAAGTTTAGAAAATATCAAATCATATTTAATAGTTCCAGTAGATGAAAATTATGAAATGGAATCAACAGATATTTTAAGATTTACATATACATACGAAATTCCAGCAAACTTAACTCATAATGAAGATATTTACGGAACATTCTTAGCATACTATACAAACAATAGTGAAGTTGCTACAACAGATGAAGAGGCAGTACCAGATAAAGTTGGTTTAACAACAGGTGCCGGTCCAGAACTTTCAATTGAAACTTCAGTAAGTAGAGATAAAATGAAAGAACAAGAAGAAGTTCAAGTTAATATAGTAGCTACAAATACAGGAAGTTCTACAGCAGAAGATGTTGTAGTAGAGTTACCTATACCACAAAATGCAAGCTATGTATCACATGATACAGAAAATGAAAATGCAACAATTAATTTTGAAGAAAATAAAGTAAAACTTACAATACCAAAATTAGAAAGAGAAGAAAAAGTAGAATTTACAGTTACTTTAAAAGCTGAAAAAAGCGAAGATTCAAATTCTAATATAGAAGTCGTTGCAACAGTATCAGCTAAAGACTTAGATGCAGTAGTAAAATCAGAAACTAAAAAAATAGAAGTTGCTCAAGCTGAACTTGAAATAACAGAACAAGATAGAGCAGAGATAGATGATGAAAAACTTTATACTGAAGGAACAAAACTAAAATTAAATATCACTGTTAAAAACTTAACAAGAGATACTTTAAACAATATTATAGTTGAAAAAACAATGCCAGAAGAATTTACTTTTACAAAAGGATATGTAATTGGATATGAAGCTGATGGATTAACAGAAAAAGAAGAAGTTCAAGCAGAATATGATGAATCATCAAGAACTGTAACACTAAGAACTGATAGTTTAGATGGATTAGGAATAAAACAAATAATTATTGAAGGAACAGCAAATGCATTACCAGAAGATACAACAAAAAGAGTTGTAGAAACAACAGTAAGTGTTAGAGCAGATGGAACAGATACATATGTATCAAACCAATTACCATTAACTCTTGCAAAACCAGTTTTAGTATTATCTCAAACAACAGATAGATCAGATACATATTTAAAAGAAGGAGATACAATAACATATACATTTACTGTAAGAAATGAAGGTGAGGCTACTGCAAGGTCAGTAGTATTAACAGATGAAATACCAGAAGGTTTAACTGTTCAAAGAATAACTTATGTTGCAAATGGTATACCAGTAGATAGAAAAATTTCATCAAATGAAAATGCAGTTGTTAGAGCTGATATTGAGCCAAACAATGAATTAGTTGTTAATGTAAAAGCACTTGCTTCAAGTTTAAAAGGTGCCGAAGAAAAAACTATTACAAATTATGCAACAATATCAGGAGAAACAGTTGCAGTTGCACAATCAAATGAAATTACACATATAATTGAAGCCAATCAAGAATATAGAAATATATCAGTATCAGATCAAGAAATACCAGATGTTACAGTAAATCAAGCAACACAAGCAAATATTGATAAAACATACAAAATTAATGGTACAGCATGGCTTGATAGTAATGAAAATGGTACAAGAGATGATGGAGAAGAATTATTATCAGGAATCTCTGCGAAATTAGTTAATAGTGAAACAGGTATTATTCAAAAATCTGTAACAACAGATAGTGCAGGTAATTATAGTTTTGCTGGAATAAGTAATGGATCATATTTAATAATTTTCGATTATGATACAGTAAAATATACAGTTACAGCATATAACAAAGATGGAGTTGCAACAAATGTTAATTCAGATGTTGTAACAACAAAAATTGATCAAGATGGAAAATCAAGAAATGCAGCTATTACAGATGTTATAGCAATAGCAAATGGTAGTGTATCAAATATTGATATAGGTTTAGTATTAGCAGATACATTTGATTTAAAATTAGATAAAACAATAACAAAAGTTTCTGTTCAAACATCAAGAGGAATGGAAACTGATGAATATGAAGGATCAAAACTTGCAAAAACAGAAATTGCTGCAAAATATGTAAGTGGTTCAACAGTATTTGTAGAATACACAATGATAGTTTCAAATGTTGGAGATGTTGCAGGTTATGCTAAGAAAATTATAGACTATATACCAGAAGGAATGAGCTTTAATTCATCACTAAGAGACAATCAAGGCTGGTATACAGGAACAGATGGAAACCTTTACTATACAGGATTAGAAAACACAGAATTAAAATCAAATGAATCAAAAACAATCAAATTAGTATTAACAAAACAAATGACTGATGAAAACACAGGTCTTGTAAATAACATAGCTGAAATTTATGAAGACTACAATATTTATGGTATATCAGATTGCAATTCAACACCAGCAAATAAAGCTCAAGGTGAAAATGATTTAGGATTTGCAGATATATCTATACTAATAAAGACTGGAGAAACATTTATCTATGTTTCAGTAATAATAACAACAATACTATTAGGAAGCATAGTAATATTTATAGCATATAACAAAATTGTGCTAGTAAAAAGAAAAGGAGGTGTTTAATATGAAAAACAATATAAAAGAAAAAATTTCAATAATATTCGTAATTATACTAATGATATTAAGCACTTTACTTGCTTGTAATGTACTAGCAGAAGAAATTGGCGAAGTAATATATGGTAAAATGATTGTAAGATCAGAACATACACGTACTTATCCAGATGGGAGTTATATAGGATATGAAGATTTAAATAGTTATTATGATGTATTCTGTTGCCAAAAAGGTACAGCATTGCCAAGTGAACCACAAACACATTTTACAGCAAATGGAGTTGACTATTCATTTCCTCATTTAACACAAAATGATTTGCATAAGAAGATTGGAGAAGTTACAACAACTGGTAGTGCACCATTTGATGCTTCATATACTCATAGAACAATAGGTTTATATAAAATAGAAAGTACAAATAGAGCAACACCAGAAGAAGCATATATTTTATCAGAAATGATAAGAGTTGATGGAATGGGTGAATATAACCCTTGCCAAATAGCTTGGTGGAATACAGAAGCTGGTAGTGAAGGTAATTCTGTATCACCAAATGCACTTTCACTTGAAGCACAAGCTTTTGAAGCGTATATTAAAGAAGTTAGTGGTATAACAAAAGCTGGTAGACTAGTAGAAAGTGATTGCAAATATAAAACTGCTAAATTTACAGATATAGAAACTGGTGAGCAAATGGAAATCGAAAATGCTTTTGATTTCGAATATAAACCAGAATGGATAACTGATGGAGAATGTGCAAAACCAACAGTAATGGAAGATGAAGAAACTGATACATATACTATTGGTCCATTTGCATTAAAATATGCTGGAACAACAGCAAATTATGGAGATAGAGAACAAGTTCAATTTGCAGGTATTACTGGAATGGATATTTATACAGATGCATCAGATGAACCATTAGTACTTGGAACAGATTGGGAAATAATTTGTGCAGAAACAGTTAGAGCTAATGATGTAGATTATGAATTCCCAAAATCAGGTGAAAAATTTTATATAAAATTAAATTATATAGATGGTGCAACAAAAATTGAAAATATAAAAACACACTTTAGATATATGAATGCAGCTGGTATGTACCAAAAACTACAAGGTAAATACTTTGAAGCAACTTGGACAAGAGATTCTAAAGATAATAAAAACGATGATGGAGAAGTTGAAAGTACAACATATTGGTTAGAACTAACTTCATTAGTAGGTACAGATGGTAATTCACAAAAATTAGCCTTAGGTCTAAATGGTGCTAGATGGTATGAATATATGGATATAGATAGATCTATAAACATAAAATCTAAGAGCATTAAAATTGTAAAAGAAGTTAAAGACAGCGATGGAAATAAAATAGATACAAAAGACTTCTTTGATTTCAAAATAAATGTTTCAGGTGCAATAAACTCAGGAAATGATAAAGTAAGAGTTAGAGGAAATAGCACAGTTACAACTAAAACATATTACTGGTTAGATACTGATCCAGCTCCAACATATGATATACAAGAAATTCCAAGAGAGGGTTATGAACTTTCAAGTATAGAAAATAACACAGGAACATTAGAGTCTAAAGAATCAATAGTTGTTAAGGCTATAAATACACCTGATGAGAATAAAGGAAGAATTGAAATTATTAAGAAAATACAAAATACAGAATATGATACTTCTAAATATTCTTTAATAGGAAAGAAATTCAAATTTGAATTAACTGTAAGTGGAACATTCAAATATGACGGAAAAATGTATACAGAAGAATCATTTACATTTCCTGAACTAATAGAAGTAGAAGCAGTTGGTGAAAATGATCCTGAAAAGCCTTGGATATCAAATGACTTTATTTGGTATGGTGAAGATGCTCCAAACTTTGTAGTAAAAGAAGTTGATATACCAGAAGGAGCAGAACTTGTTAGCATAATACCTTCTGCTGGAGTATTAATAAAAGATGAAACAGTAAAAGTTGTAGCATTAAATAAACAAGAAATAGTAGGTGGTTCATTAGAAGTTATTAAAATATTAGAAAATTCAGAATATTTAACAGAAGATGAGCTAAAAACAAAAGAGTTTAAATTTACAGTTCATGTTGATGGCTATGAAGACAGTGAAATTGTAGCTAATAAATTGTCTAGAGAGATCATAGATGGAGAATATAAGTGGGTTTATAAAGGAGAAAATGCTCCATATTATAAATGGACATATGGAAATGAACCAAATTATACTATAACAGAGCATGATAATCCACCAGAAACAACATTTGTTACAGCATATGCAGATGGAACAACTCTATCAGGTCAGACATTATCTGGAACTTTAAAAACAGATGAAACACAAACATTTACTGTGCTAAATACATTTATTAATAAAGTTAATCCTAAAAATGGTAACTTAGAATTAACTAAAAAAATTGAGGATCCAAATGATCCTAAGGTATTACAAAATAGAGATTACTTATTTGTAGTTACATTAAGTGGTAAATTTAGAATTGAAGGTGAAGCAGAAGATGTATTACTAAGAGATAGAACAGTTCAATTTACAAATGATGCACATGTTGAAATTGCAAATAATGAATATGACCCAAATTCTTTTGTAGTAATTCATATAGGTGAAAATGATATGGCATCTTGGGCATCAAAATCTATTGAATGGTATGGAGAAAATGCTCCAACATATAAAGTAGAAGAAAACTTAGCAGGAAGTTATGGAGAACATATAAAAGGACATACAATAGTTCCATCAAGTGGAAATTTAGTTAATAGTCAAACTGTAAAAGTTATTGCTACAAACTATGCTAAAGAAAAAGTATATGGACAATTAAAAATTATAAAAACATTAGAAAATGCAGAAAAATATGATCCAGAATATATTGCATCAATAAAATTCAACTTTAGAATTACAGTTGATGGATATGATCCATATGAAGTATCTCTTGAAGGTGACCGTTTAGATGATAAATATGTATGGGTATATGAATCAGATATATATGCATGGGAGAAGGATGCACCTGCTCCAAACTATACAATAGAAGAAATTAATTTACCAGAAGGAACTGAATTTGTATCTGCAAAAGGCTTAGAAAATTCAACGGTTTCAGGAATGAAAGTTTCAGGTACATTAATACCTTTTGAAAATAAAGAAGAACCAATTACAACAGATAATTCTTTTATCAATAAATTAAAAGAATCTACTGGAAGTATTTCAATTAAAAAAGATGTTACACATGAAACTTTAAATGGGGTAGATTTCAAATTTAATTTAACATTAAAAGGTACATTTATTTACAATGGAGAAGAAATTGTAAATGGAGAAAAAACATATGAAAATATTTCAGTAGCTGGTGGTAGCATATGGAATTCAGGAGAAATTAGATGGTATGGTGATAATGCTCCAGAATATTCTATAACAGAGCTTGAATCAGATAAAGCTGAAATAACAAATATAGTAAATGCTTCAGGAAAAGTAAGTAAGGGTGGAACACCAGCAACTTTTGCAACATTTACAAATAAACCAATTGAAAAAGTTGGAAGATTAAAAATTCATAAAACAATAAAAGATCAACCAATAAATGAAAATGATAAATTTACATTTAGAATAACAGTAGATGGTTATGAACCATATGAAGTTTCAATAGGAGCAGATGAAACATATATTTCACAAGAATATAAATGGTTTGCTACTGAAGAAGCTCCAAAATATAAAGTAGAAGAAGTAAATTTACCAAAAGGTACAAAACTAGTTGAATTACAAAATGCTGAAGGAGTAATTTCAGATGGGGAACCAGTTACAGTTGAAGCAATAAACAGATATGATGAACATAGAGGTAAATTTATATTAAGAAAAGAAATTGTAGAAGATAAAACAAATCCAGCAACACCTCCAACATTTGAATTTGACATTACAGTAACTGGACAATTTACCTTCCCTGGTCAAGAAAGTACAATATCAGAGATTTGGACAGAACATACATCTATTACAGGTGAAGGAACATATGAATCACCAGAATTTATCTGGTATGGAGATGAAGCACCAGTAGTAAATGTAACAGAAAAGGATATTAGTCAAGATGGAGAAGGCTGGATATTAGAAGGAATTTCAAACAATAATGTAGCTCTTTCAGAAGATGAAACAATTGAAATTACAGTTACAAATAGATATGAACCATTAGTTATAATAGATTTAACATTCAAAATGGCAGGAACAGTATGGAATGACAGACCTTTAACTAACGATAAAAACATGGAAGGTTCAACACCTAATGGTAAGTTAGATCAAGGTGAAATTGGAGTAGATGGAGTTGAAGTTTACATCTATAATACAGAAACAGGAGAACTTGCTACAATCTATTCAGATAGAAGTAAAAATGAAATTCAACAACCAATTATTACTGCAAACGGTGGTAAATGGGAAGCACCAAGAGTTCCAGTTCCAAAAACAGGAAGTTATGATGTAAGATTTATGTATGATGGTCAAACATATGAACCAACTAAACCTTTAGTAACAGGTAGTGCAGAAGACTTTAGAGCTGGAAGTAACACTGGTACTAGTGGTAGAGCAAAATACTTAAATGACTCAATGGCAGTTGATGTAAATAGAGATGAAGTAAATGCAAGATTAACAGAAATAAAAGGAAATTCACCAATTGATGGTTCAGGAAATACAGTTGGTACAGCAGTGGGAGCAAACGGAGAAGCAACAATTTTATATGAAAAATCATCAGGTGAAAATGAAAATAGAACAACATCTAAAGTAATAACAATAAACAGAAAAGATGGTAGAGTAATAGATCTTTACAAAGCTGAGGCCAGAACTTCAGCAGTTGGATTAACATATCCATTTGATAAGAAAATGCATTTAGAAGATTTTGATATAGTACCATCAGAATTAGGACCTGCATATAGATATGTATATTCAGCAACATATCCATACACATTACACATTAACTTAGGATTAGTTACTAGAGAACTTGCTGATATGGATGCAGTAAAAGATTTAGTAGAAGCTAAAGTTACTGTAAATGAAAGATTATTAACATATAAATTTAACAAATTAGCAGATGTAGGAAAAGATGTTTTAAGTAGAGAATCTTATATAAATGGAACAGACGGAAATAATAATATTCAATATCAATTAGGATTCTATAAAACAGATTACTATTACAGAGCTGAGATGTATAAAGCAAGTGAAGTTTATGATTATATGGATACTTTCTATAAATCAATAGGTCAAACATTAGATGCAAGTAACTTAGAAGTTTATTTAAAATATAAGATTAGTGTTTATAATGAATCACCAACTTATAGTGCTACAATAAACGAAATTGCAGATTACTTTGATAGTTCATTTGGAGCACCAATAACTACTGAAGTTAAAAAATATGTTCAAACAATTGATGGTAAAGAAACAGATTCAAGCGATTTAGAAACAGTTGCAAGAAGTTCATACATTGATAGCACAGGTGCAGAAGTTACATGGAATGTAACTGAAAAAGGAATCAGAGGTTCTGATGGAATCACATATAATAAGATGACAACAGATGCATTAAAAGGTATGAAACTTGCTAGTGGTGAAAAAGCAGACATATTTGTATACTTTAAAGTACAACCTACATCAGTTGATGGAATTAATAACACAATAGAACTTGCAAATAAATCAAACATTGTAGAAATAACAAATTACTCTACATTTAATAAAGATGGAAGTATTGCAGGTAAAATCGATACAGATTCTGCACCAGGAAATATAAATGTAGAACAATATAATGAAAAAGCTTACTATGAAGATGATACAGACCCAGCACCAATCTTAGAATTAAAACTTGATACAGAAAATGCTATAAGAACAGTAAGAGGATATGCTTGGGAAGATAAATCTGAAGAGAATGAAGATAATACGGCAACAGGAAATGGTATTTATGATGAGGGAGAAGAAGCCTTAATAGGTGGATTAACAACAGAACTTGTTGAAAAAATAAAAGTTCCTTCAGAAGCAGGTTATACTGAGTATGACTTTGTATGGCCAACAAATCAAAACTTAGCTTGTTTAGGTGGTAGAACATTTGAAGAATTAACAGGATTTGATAGTACTACTGAAACAGCAAGAACACCAGGTGAAGGCGAAAGAAATGGAGTTGGATCATATGAATTTACAGGAGTACCAGTAGGTAACTATGTTGTAAGATTTATATATGGAAATGATAAATCAAAATTAAATGACACATTTGGTGTTACAGGAGATCCAGTAGCATTAAAATCAGACGGAAGTAAATTCGCTGAAGGTGAAGGAAATGCTAATATCTTAGTAGCTAACTACGATAATGATATTTATGGAAAAACTTCTGCAATCTATAATGGTCAAGACTTTAAATCAACATTATATCAAACAAAGAATAATGAAGATAAAACAGAATGGCATAACTTAAAAGAATACGAAAATTACAACACAGATTCAGACTTTATGGATAGTGAAGCAAGAAGACTTGAAACAATGGCAAATTCAAGAGAAATTACAAATGTTAATGGAACAATTCTAGCTACAGCTAACACATATGATTCATTAGCAGATAATGACCCAGAAAATTACAAACCATCATCAAATCATGCTAAATTGTATGCAGATACTTATATGATGGCAGATACTTCAAAAATTAATTTCAATCTTGAAAAAATAGATATCAATAGTGAAAATTCAGCAATGAAAAACTTTGAAGTTGAAACTATTGAAAAAGCTGTTGGAGATGGAGCTGTAAGAGTATTCGCAAAAGAAAGAAATGAAGCTTATGAAGTAAATGATATTGCATTTGGATTAATACAAAGAGCAGAAACAAATATTGTTTTAGATAAAGAAATTAGCAATATAAAATTAACAACAAATGATAATAGAGTAATATTTGATGCAAAATATAATATTGATTACAAAGAAGTATCAGCAAGCGAAAGAAGCTTAGATCAATATGTTGTTATAGCACAAGTTGGTAAAGGAATATTTAGAGATAAATATTTAGTAGCTGATATAACATTATCAGAAATCGATTCAATTGGTATTGATGTAATGCAAGCAATAAATAAACAAGAAACTAAATTAACAACAGATGGATTCTCAGGAATTCAAAACTTCAGATACATTAATGTTGATGATACAATCTTACAAGGTACAACAATTCAAATCGATTATAAATTAACAGCATTAAATGTTGGTGAAGTTGATACAACTAGTGAGACAATAGCTAATATTGCTGACGAAATTACTCCAGAACATAAATTAATATCAAAAGAATCTAAGATAAGAGATTTAGCAGTTGAAGTTGCAAATAATGCAAAAACATTCTCAAGCAACCCACAAGATGTTAAAGTATTAGACTTAGGTAAATATATTGGTAGAGCATACTATAATGGAAACACATCAGAAGATAAAGTTGTTGCAACAAGAGTTCGTCAAGTTGTAGATTACATTGATACAGATGGAGCATTTACAGCAAACTATAACAATACAGAAGACCATAGTTGGAGAAATACAACAATCAATGAATTATTAGGAAATGGATATGAGGCAGATAGATTAATTAAAACATCATTACTTTCTGAACGTAATTCTGTTGATAAAAATGGTATCCAATACATCACAGAAAATAGAAATAATATAGTATTAAGTATTGATAACTATAAAGAATCAGATAACTTAAACAATGGTGGATTTGAAGAAAAATTATATCCATATGCAGCAGCAGAAAGAAATGATGAAATTAACTACAAATCAGCAATTGATTTAACAGTTACAAAAACAGTTTCAGCAACTGATGATGCAGATAATTTATCATATGATAACATTGCAGAAATTGTAAAATATGAAAATATCTCTGGTAGAAGAGATGAAGCTACAATACCTGGTAATGCAAACCCAGAAGTTGAACAATTTAAAGAATCATTAGCAGAAAGAGACCAAAGTGCTACTGAGTTAGTAACATTCACACCACCAACTGGTCTTGAAGTAGATAAAGGAATGACATTACAAGTATTATTCATCTCAGGAATTGCTTTAGTAATTCTTGCAGTAGGAGTAGTAATAATCAAAAAAACTGTATTAAAATAAAATTCGGTAATAAAACTGAATAATATAAAAAGTGAAATTTAGTGAATATTTCCTAAATTTCACTTTTTTATGTTTACTGAAATTTAGGGACGTTCGAAAAATTTCATTTTGTTTTAAAAAATTATATATTAATTGTATTTCCCCTTGTTTTTTTGAAATAAATGTAATAAAATGAATAAAAATTATCACAATTTGTATAAAACTTTTCTTATATAAAGATTTTTTATGACAAAATCTTTTTTTACATTATGGTTAAATAATTATATATTAAAAGTGAGAGGTGGTTAAGGATGTTTCAAAATATTGCGGATATGGGGTTTCAAGAAGAATTAGAAGAAGAAAAAAATAGTAATATTAAATATAGATTAAAACAAATTTTTAAGATTCAAAATATAATTATTTACATTTTAACAGTATTAATGTCTACTTTATCAGTAAAGAATGAAATAATGCCTTTTGGACTAGCTATGGTTGCTGCTTGCGTAGGAGAATCTATTCCTATTGCAGGAGTATTTATAATGGCAATCATTGGAACAGTTATAAAAGGCGGAGTATCAGCGGTTGTATCTTTTCTTTCTACAATAGTGATATATTTCATTTTTGTTCTAATATTTAAATCAAAAGTTGCAATTGAAGATAGAAATGAAAATGTAAAATCAGGTGGTAAATTATTTACTGCTTCTATTATTGTTTCATTAATAAAATGTATAAAAGGTGGCTTTTTATTTTATGATTTCTTTATGGGAATAGTTGCAGCAGCAATAATATATGTTTTTTACAAAATTTTTGTTAATGGACTAGTATTTATAAAAAATATAAAAATTAAAAGTGCTTTCACAACAGAAGAACTTATTGGAAGTGTTATAATTGTTGCTATTGCAAGTATAGTGTTTAATAAATTAAATATTTTTTCATTAAATATTAGTAATATAATTATAATTTTTATGATTATGGTTTTGGGTTGGAAATATGGAATGATGATAGGTGCTGTAACAGGTATTGCTGTCGGAGTTTCTATTAGTTTAATTGATGGTACAAGCTTTGTACAAATTTCTATGTTTGCAATTTCAGGCATTTTATCAGGGTTATTAAATAGATTTGGAAAAATAGGAGTTATAATAGGATTTATTTTGGGAAATGCGATGCTTACTTATTGGGTGAGAGGTGCATCTCCAGTTATTTTATATTTTAGAGAGATATTTATTGCATCAATAGGTTTATTATTAGTTCCACAAAATTTTAAAATAGATTTAGAAGATTTAATAGGAAGTAAAACAAAATTAATTTCTAATCATGGAGATAACAGGTTAAAACCTGCCGATGAAGACGTTTCTAAAAAGCTAAGAACAATTTCAGATATGTTTAATCAAATTATAAATACACCTTCAAAGGAAGAAATGATTGAAAATGAAAATTTTATTCAAGATTTTCTTGATAATTTAGAAGATGTAAAAAATAATATTTTTTATGAAGAAATTTCAAATGAAGAAAATGGAATTGCAAGAGATATTTGCAAAGTATTAAGAGAAAACGATATAATTGTTGATAAAGAAGTAGTTGAAGTACTAAAAAATCACAATAATTATGTTGTAATGCAAGATGAAAGTATAAAAAATGATTTGCAAGAAATAGTGAAAATTGCAAATAGAACATTAAAAATAGCGCAAATAAATAAAGCTAAAGAAGAAGAGAGAAAAAGAAATTTACAATCTATGAATAAAAGCTTAGAAAATGTAGGAAAAGTTATAGAGAATTGTGCACAAGAAATTGTTCAGAAAAAAGAGAATGAGTTTAATCAAAAAGAACAACAAATTGAATTGTTATTAAAAAGCAAAAATATAGATATAGAAGAATGTAAAATAAAATTATTAAGTAATGGAAAACATATAGTAGAAGTAAAATTAGATTATAATAATGAGTTTCTAAGAAGAAAAGAAATAACTAATAATATTTCAGAAATTATTTCAAAAGGAATAGGTAGTAAAATAGCATTTCAAAGAGATAGAATAAATGAAGAAGAAAAAGAATATTATCAAGTTTATGCAAGTGAAGATAAATATGTTTTGCAGGTAGGAAGTGCTAAAATAACTAAAGATGGTAGTAAAGTTTCAGGAGACTGTAGCTTACAAATAAAATTAGCAGATGGTAAATATTTACTTGCTATTGCAGATGGTATGGGAAGTGGGGCAAAAGCAAGAGAATCTAGTAAAGTTACATTAAGACTTATAAAACAAATGTTATCAGCAGGATTTGATAAAGAAGAATCTTTGCAAATGATTAATTCTAGAATGTTTATGCTAAATAAAGAATCATACTCAACATTAGATGTAATAATATTAGATTTATATTCAGGAAAAGCAGAACTTATAAAAAATGCAGCATGTAGCACTTACATAAAGAATAATAAAGAAGTTGCAAAAATAGAATTAAGTAATTTGCCAGTTGGAATAATTGATACTATTGAATTACAATCTGAAACTGTATCAGTAAATAATAATGATATTTATATTATGTGTAGTGATGGAGTTTTAGAAACTAAAGATGATACAAAAGAAAATTGGATAGAAGAGTTCTTAAAAAATGTATCTACAAATAATGTACAAAAAATAGCAGATTTAATATTGGCAGAGGCAATAGATAATAATTTTGGAATTGCTCCAGATGATATGACTGTAATTGTAAGTAAAATAGTGAGGCGAAAATAATATAAAAATTTATCGTTCATTACTGTTGCTAACGCTCCAGCTCTGCATTAACTAACAGTAATCACTTTGTTCAACTGTTAGTAAAAAACTGTGCGTCACTTTAAATTTTTATATTATTTTCTTTATATACTAAAGGTAAAAAAACTGTATTTTTTCAAATACAGTTTTTTGTGTTTTATAATAGTTTTAATTTTTTTAAGAATCTTATTGATGGTTCATTATATTGAAAATTTTTAATTTCTTCTCTAGAAAGCCATAAAAGTTCTTTTGCATCAGAACCAGCTTTGGCAGAAGAAATATTGTTAACTTCTGCTGTATAACGTAGGAATATTAATTGAGTTTCTCTTCCTTTATATTCTGTAATATCACTATCAAAGTCGAAAGGAGTTACTGTACTTAAACTTAAATTTACTTCCTCTAAAACTTCTCTTTTTATTGCTCCTTCAAGAGTTTCATCAGATTCAAGATTTCCACCAACAAAATGAAGTGTACCTGTATAGGCACTATCTTTTTTCTTTTGTTTTATAAATAAATATTTATCTTCATGTTTTATTAAAACACTAACAATAATTTTATTTGGGATTTTTACAATGTCATTAAATTCATTAATTAATATTTTGCAGATATTTGCAGTTGCTTTAGGTTTTGCAAGAGTTGCTGCATTTTCGCTCATAGATTTTATTTTTTCTAAGTCCCTAGAAAGATTTTTTAAAGTTCTTGCAATGCTATCACCTTTTTTTATCCATACAGCTACATTATTATCTACAAGAAACTCTGCGTTTTCTTCTTCTTGACCTGGAATTGGATTTATAACAACAATAGGAAGGTGCGAAACTAAAGCTTCTGTAGTAGTAAGCCCACCAGGTTTGGTAATAACTCCAAAAGCAATATGCATTAATTCTGGAACTTTATTTGTATATTCAATAATTTTAATTCTATTAGAAGTATTTGTTAATTCAACTAAATCGTTAAATTTTTTATTCATTTTTTTATTTTTTCCTGATATTGCAACAACTTGTAAATCTTTAAAAAGTCTTATTAATGCCTTAAGAACCATGTATGTTGTGTTTCTTCCAAGTCCAAATTCACCACCAGCAAAAAATAATAAAACAGGCTTTTCGGGAGTAAGACCAAATTCATTATAAATTGCATTATCATCGAATTCTTCTGAAAATCTGTTAGATACAGGTATTCCAGTAACGAATATTTTATTTTCTTCAACACCTTCATCAATCATATCTAGTTTCATTTGATTGTTTGATACAAAAAAGTAGTCAACATATTCATATAATACAAGCCACTGAGGATGAATGTGATAATCAGTTAATACAGTAGCAAGCTTACATTCTATTTTATTTCTCCTTTTTAACACTGCGCACATTTGAGTTGAAAATGGGTGTGTAGAAATAATTAAATCTGGTTTAAATTCTTGAAGTAAAGAATTCAATTTTACAGACATTAATTTATTTGTAGCAGTACTAATATGTGATAATGCACCATTTTTTGATTGTTTGTATACTTGTTTCCAAGCCCAAGGAGCCTTTTTTGCAAGCTCTTTGTAAGCTTCAGTTGATACTTTATTCAAGTATTTATTTATATATTCTATGCAGTCTACAGTTTTTACTTCAACATCATTTCCATAAACTTGCTCTAGTTCAGAACTTATAGATTTAGCAGCAGATAAATGACCACCACCATAAGAACCATAGAAAACTAATATTTTTTTCATACGATATAGCCTTTCATGAAATTTAGGGACGTTCGATAAATTTCAAAATTTTTTAATATTATAACATTGTAAGTATAAATTTTCAAGATAAGGAAAAAATAACTAATAAAATTAAGAAAGAATTAAGGAGAGAATTTATGAAAGAAAAAATTTTAAAATCAGTAATTGTTGTGCTAGTAATATCAATAATTATTACTGGATATTATGCATTCAAATTAAGGGAAAAATATTCTAATTTGAATAACAATAATTACACAGAAGCTTTTAGTAATCTTGTAAATTATATGAATACAATTGAGAATTACTTAGCAAAATCAATGATATCCAAAGGATCTGAACAAGCCACAAAAACTCTTACAGAAATTTGGAAAAATTCAGATTTAGCAATAGTATATTTATCTCGAATTCCATTAAGTCAAGAAGGGCTTTCACAAACTTCTAAATTTTTGAATCAAGTAAGTGATTACTCATATTCTTTATCAAGAAAAAGTATAGAAGGAAAAGAATTAACAGATGAAGATTTTAAAAATTTAAAAGATTTATATCAATATAGTTTAGAAATGGAGCAAACATTAAACCAATTATCAGAAGAAATATATAATGGAAGTATAAACTGGGAAGATTTAAATATAAATTCTAATAATAAATTTGCTCAAGCAGTAGATAGTATAAATGTTTTTTCTAATATAGATGATAATTTAAATGAATATGAAGGATTAATTTATGATGGAGCATATTCAGACCATATAAATAAAATGGAAAAATTAGGTTTAACAGGTGATGATATTGATGAGGAAAGTGCCAAAAACAAAGCAAAAGAATTTTTCAATGATTCTGAATATTCTGTTAAAAATATAGAAAGCAATGGATTTATAGAAAATGCAGATATTCCTATATATGATTTTACAATAGAGTTTAACAATATTGAAGAAAGATGCAGTATATCAATATCTAAAAAAGGAGGACATGTTGTTGAAACATCATTTGACAGAAATGTTGAAGAAGAAAAAATAAGTCAGCAAGAAGCAAATGAAATTGGTAAAAAATATTTGGATTCTAAAGGTTTTAAAAATATGAAAGAAACATATTTTATAAAACAAGGAAATATTGTAACTATTAATTATGCATATGATGATAATGGAATTGTTGTTTATCCTGATTTAATAAAAGTAAAAGTTGCATTAGATAATGGTCAAATTTTAGGAATAGAAACAAATGGATATTTAAATTCACATAAGGATAGACAAAAAGTTGCTCCTAAAATTACTTTGGATGAAGCAAGAAATAAACTAAATTCAGATTTAGAAATAATTTCAGAAGGTATGGCAATAATTCCAACAGAATGGAAAACTGAAATATTATGCTATGAATTTAAAGGAAAAACAAATGGAAAAGAATTTCTTGTTTATATAAATGTAGAAACTGGAAAAGAAGAGGATGTTTTAGTAATTTTAGATACACCAGGTGGAACATTAACAGTATAATTAATTTTGTATGTAAATAAAAGAATAAAAATGTCCTTTTATTTACGCTTTCAGTTGCTTGACTATATTACAATATTGTTATAATATAGTAGCAGTAACAAAAAACTGTTAATTTGAATAAATTATAGTAATAAATTTCCACAATTTATTAAAAAATTGTGGAGTACATATAGAGGAGGAAGTATTGCAAGTTAAAATAAATAACTGGAATATTAATTATGAAGTAATGGGCGAAGGCAATCCAGTGGTATTGCTACATGGATGGCTTGCGAATTTAGAAACAATGAGACCTATTGCTAATAATTTGAGTCAAAATTTCAAGGTTTATTTAGTTGATGTTATAGGATTTGGAAAAAGCGATTTACCAGAACATCCTTTAAATACTAACAATTTTGGTGATTTTTTAAAAGAGTTTTTGAATACTTTAAAAATAAAAAATCCAATACTTATAGGTCATTCCAATGGTGGTAGAACAATAATAAATGCAGTTGGTAGAAAAATTGTTACACCTAAAAAAATTATTTTAATTGATAGTGCTGGGTTAAAACCAAAAAGAAAATTAAGTTATTATTTAAAAGTCGCTTTTTATAAAACAGGAAAATTTTTCTTAAATTTATTACCAAATACTAAAAAAGTAAAAGCATTTAAAGAAAAACTTAGAAATAAAGTTGGCTCAAGTGATTATCAATCTTCAAGTAATGTTTTAAAAGAAACAATGAAACTTATTTTAAATGAAGATCAATCTGAATTATTACCAAAGATTAATGTTCCTACATTATTATTTTGGGGAACATTAGATAATGCCACACCAATTAGTGATGGAAGAAAAATGGCAGAACTTATTCCAGATAGTGGATTAATTGAATACCCAGGTTCATCACATTTTTCTTATTTAGAAAATTTAAATAACTTTAATAGTGTAGTAAATGAATTTTTAAAAAATGATAAATAAAGGGGAAAATGCTAATGGAGAAAGTATTATCAAATATTAGCTTAATTTTGATACTAATTTATTTTTATAAAATTACAAGGCATGGATTACATATTTTACAATTAGAAAATTATTATATTGATAGATATGCAGTATGGATGAAAAGATATATAAAAAAGGTTGTTAATGTAAAGAAAATAGTTCTTTTACTTATACCAATTATATGTTTAATTATAAGTACTGAAATTTCAATAATAATCGGATTTGTAATTGAGATATTTGTGCTATTATATTTTATAATAACAACTAAAAAACAAAAAGAGAAAAAAGCATTTGTTGTAACAGCTAGAATAAAAAGAGTTTATGCAACATATTTAGTTTTATTTGCTATAGCATTTGTTTTAATAAATGTATTAGACTATAAAATTATTTTAAGTATTGTAAATATATGTGCTATGTTTGCATATGTATTTGTTTATATTGTAAGTGTTATAAATAAACCAATTGAAAAAAATATAAGAAAAGGTTTTTGCAAAAAAGCAAAGGCAAAGCTTGAAGAAATTCCAGATCTTAAAGTAATTGGAATTACAGGAAGTTATGGTAAAACAAGCACAAAATATATTGTAAATACTATACTTTCACAAAAATACAATACTTTAATGACTCCTGAAAGTTATAACACTACAATGGGAGTTGTTAGAACAATAAATGAAAAATTAACACCAATGCACCAATTATTTATATGTGAAATGGGTGCAAAATATGTAGGAGATATAAAAGAAATAACAGATATTGTAAATCCTGATATGGGAATTTTAACAGCTATTGGTCCTCAACATTTAGATACATTTAAAAGTTTAGAAAATGTAAGAAAAACCAAATTAGAATTAGTAGATAGTTTGCCAGATAATGGAACTGCATTTGTTAATTGGGAAGATGAAAACATTAGAAATTCAAAGATTACTAAGAATATGGTTAAATTTGGTTTATCAAAAGAGGCAGACTATTATGCTACAAATATAGATATTACAGAAAGAGGATCTTCTTTTGATGTTGTAATTCCAGGTAAAGAATCAATAAGAATAAAAACAAGATTACTTGGGAATTTAAATATTTTAAATATTGTTGGAGCCGTTGCTATAGCGGATAAATTAGGACTTACAGCAGATGAGATAAAAATAGGAGCTAAATATATTAGACCAGTTACTCATAGATTGGAATTAAAGCAAAACCCAAATGGAAGTATGATAATAGATGATGCTTATAATTCAAATATAAAAGGTGCAAAAATGGCACTTGAAGTGTTAAAATCATTTGAACATAAAAAGAGAATTTTAATTACTCCAGGTATTGTTGAACTTGGAGATAAAATGAATGAGATAAATCAGGAACTTGGAAGATGTGCAGCAGATAGTAGTGATTTTATAATATTAGTTGGAGCTCAGCAAGCAATTCCAATTTATAATGGAATTAAAGAAAAAAAATACCCTGAGTCTAATGTTTATATTGCCAAAAATTTGCAAGAAGCTTTAAGTAAAATGAATCAAATTATTACTAAAGATAGTGTAGTTCTTCTTGAGAATGATTTACCAGATAATTATTTATAATGGAGGATAAAAATGAAGATAAAAGTTGGTGTGTTTTTTGGAGGAAACTCTGTTGAACATGAAATTTCAGTAATTACTATGAATCAAGCTATTTCAAGCTTAAATCCAGAAAAGTATGAAATAGTTCCTATATATATTGCTAAAAATGGAGTAATGTATACAGGAGATGATTTATTAGATTTATATTCTTTTAGAGATATGGATGTATTATTAAAAAGATGTTATAAAGTAGCAGTTGTAAATGATGGAAAAGGAGTTAAAGTTGTTAGAACACCAGCTCCTTGGATAGGAAAAAGGGTATTAAATACAATAGATGTAGCATTTCCAATTGTTCATGGAACAAATTGTGAAGATGGAACAATTGCAGGTTTTGTAACATTACTTGGATTACCTTTTGTAGGGCCAGATATAATGGCATCTAGTATTGGTATGGATAAAATTATGCAAAAGAAAGTATTAAAAGAATCTGGTATACCAGTAGTTGATTTTCATGCATTTTATTCAGTAGAATATGTTAAAGATGATGAAAAAATTCTAAAAGAAATTGAAGATAAAATTGAATATCCAATGATTGTAAAACCAGGTAATTTAGGTTCAAGTGTTGGAATAAAGAAAGCTAAAAATAAAGCTGAACTTGAAGAAGCAATTGAATTTGCAATGGAATTTGCAGATAGAGTAATTGTTGAAAAAGCAGTTGAAGATTTAAAGGAAATAAATTGTTCTGTTATTGGAAATCAAGCAGAAAATGAAGCATCAGTATGTGAGGAACCATTCTTTTCTGATGAAATATTAAGCTATACAGATAAATACATAGGTGATGGAAAAACAAAAGGTGGAACAATTGGTGGAGCAAAAGCATCAGTCAAAGGTGGAATGAAAGGTGCAAAAGCTGGAGAAACACAATTTTCAAATAAAAAAATTCCAGCAGATATAAGCAAAGAAAAAACAGAAGAAATTCAAAAATTAGCTAAAGATGTATTTAATATATTAGGGTGCAATGGTGTAGCTAGAATAGATTTTCTAATAGATAAGAAAACAGATAAAGTATATGTAAATGAGATTAATACTATACCAGGTGCACTTTCATATTATTTATGGGAAGCATCAGGAAAAACTTTCGAACAGGAATTAGATGAAATAATTGAACTTGCTATAAAAAGACAAAGAGATAGAGAAAAATTAACATTCTCATATGATCAAAATATTCTTGCAATGCAAGGCGGAGTAAAAGGTTCAAAAGGAATGAAAAAATAAATTATAGTAAAAGAGCATTTAGAAAAAATCTAAATGCTCTTTTGCTTTGTATAAAAGTAACATAAAAGATATATTTCAAAAAAGCTAAAAACGCGCAGAAATTCTACTCAAAATTCCAAAAAATGTAAAATGTTTTTTATATGCAAATAAGTTATAAATATGTATATTAGATTATAGAAAAATAGTATTTTATTGCAGATAAATTTTTACTATTAATTTTTTAGAAGAAAGGAAGTATTAAGAATGAGTAAACTAAAAAAATGCTTGTTAGTTATATTAAGTATTTTAGTAGTGGCATTATTATTAGTAGGAATATTTCAAGTAGTATCTAATGCTGGGCCAGAAGTAAAGTATTTTATGGTTTCAAAATATAAGAAATACGATGGTGAAAATATTGGCTATAAGATTAAAAACAAAAATGGTGGAAATTCTAATGAAAAAATTATGTGGGATATTGTAGAAGTATTAGGCGAAGATAATACACTTTTAGAAGAACAACCAGCAGCATATTGTTTAAAAGCAAATATGGGATTTTCTGATTCAAGTAAAAGTGTTCCATACGAACTTAGCTTTGATATGTTAACAGAAAGCGATGAAATTGCAAATACTAGTAACTTATTAAATCAAATGGTAAATGGTGGAAAATACAATAGAATAATGACATTATTAAATATCATGTATGTGCCAGGAGAATCTACACCAGAATATAAAGAAAAAGTATTAACAGAAGCAAGCCAAAAATATCTTCCAGGATATCTTGGTGAAAATGTATTAACAGATGGAGATATTGAAGCTGTAAATAGATGTCTAATATGGACACTTACAAATCCAGATGATATTACATTTAGAAATTATAATGTAAAAGATTGGTTATATTATACAAAAGATGGTGTTGTATATGACAGAGTATCAGATGTTAGCGAAGCAAGGGCAAGACAAGCTGAAGCACTATACAACTACTTTATAGATTTTGTAGAAACACAAGATGAATGTGGCGAAATAGTAGATGAAGTTTGTAAAATTGTTACAGCGTTTGATGTTGCAAATAATAATGTAATTGTAAGAGAAAAACCAGGAAGAAATTCAAATATTGTAGCAAGAGTACAAAAAGATACAGAAGTTACAAGAGTAAAAAAATATGTAGCATATGTAAATGGATATATATGGGATAAAATTGTATTAGAAGATGGTACAGAAGGTTATATTGCCAATAATTATTTAGAAGTAGTTGAATCACACGGATTTTACCAAGTAAATACACCAAGTGGAGTTGTTTTAAGAGATGCACCAAATGGAAATCGTATAGGAAGAGTAGAAAATGGTCAAAAAGTATATATGTTACAAAAAGATGCAGCAACAGCAAATGGAAATGTATGGGCAAAAATAAGAACTTTATCAGGTGAGGAAGGATATGTTGCTCAAAGATATTTAGTAGAATCTAATAAAGAATATGATACTGTAGATTTTACAGGATTTGATATTCCAGCAACTATTAATTCTGAAAGTCAATTAGAATGTACAGTAGAAGGTTCAAATTATATACTTGGACCAATCAATGTAACAAAAAATAATGATTACATATATAATGTAGATGTTAAAGTAAAAATCGATGAAACAAGTATTGAAAACTTTAAATTATTAGATTCAAATAAAAATGAAATTTCTAAATATAATATTTCTGAAGGAGATTTTTATATATCTGTTCCTATAACAGCAATTGGTAAAATAATAGTTGATGTAAATGTAAATTATGAAACAACAAAAACAACTTTATGGACATCAAAACAAGGAACTAATATTCAACCTATTGTTATTGTTGAAAGAGAAGAACAAGTAGAGCCAGCAACTTTTGAAGTAACACCAAATATAGAACCTAATGTTGTTAAAAATGAATTAACAAAAACTGGAACAACAGAAATAAAAGAAAGAAATGATAAAGTAAATTATTCAATAACATATGATGCTGAATTAAATACATATGTTGGAACAGCTAAAGTAACTTTAGAAGATAAATTACCATATCCAATAAAAGTAGAAGAATCAGAATTAGATGATGGAAAATATAATAGTGAAACTAATACTATTGTTTGGGAAATTGAATTAAAAGATCTTAATACTTTTACAGAAGAAAATCTTACTGAAAAAATTAATATAGTAAAAAATATTACTGTTGTGTATGATAATATAGATATTTCACAAAATAAAATGGTAAATACAGTAACATCAGCATTGTCACTTGAAAGAGTTGCAGATGTAATGAAGAAAACAGCAAGTTTAGAAACAGTAATTGATGTTAAATGTGAAGTGTCAGTAAAATATATTGATAAAGAAACAGGAAAAGAAATATCAGAAGAAGTTACTAAAAAAGGAGATGTAGCAGATCCTTTTGATGTAAAAGAAGATGAAAAAGAAATAACAGGATACAAAATAGTTGAGATTCCTGAAGAAACATCAGGCGAATTTACATATGAAAAACAAGAAAAAATTTACTATTATGCAAAAAGAAATGATTTAACATATAAAGTAAACTACATTGACAAAAATACATATGAAAAAATAAGTACTACAAAAGTTGTTGAAAACAAAACTTTTGAAGAAATAATTAATTCAATAGATGAAATAATTGATATTACTGGATACAAATTCTATAGTGTAGATAGAGATTCTTTAGTAATTGGCGTTGATGAAAAAGAAAATGTAATTAATATTTATTATGTTATAGATGATTCAGAAACAAAAGATTTATCATATACAGTAGAGTACTATATAGACGGCGTAAAACAAGATAAAGATACACAAACAGTAACAAAATCAGTATCAAAATTAGAGAATACAATTGAAGTAGATAAAAAAGATATCAATACAGTTGATAAATATGAAGGATATTTATTTGATAAAACAGAACCAGAAGAAATACCAGTTAAAGTAAATAATGGTGATATTATTAAAGTATATTATGCAAAGAAAACTCAAGTTATAGTTAACCATATTAATAAAGATACAGGTGAAAAATTAGCAGTTGTAGAAGATATAGGAAAAGTGGGTCAAAAATATAATTCAACATCAAAGAACTTTGAAAATTATGTATTAACAGAGAAACCTGAAAAAGAAACTATAACATTAGTTGATGGACAAAATATCATAAATTACTACTATTCACAAGTTTCAGCAGGTGTAGTTGAAAAACATATTGATATAAAGTCTGAAAAAATATTACACAATGAGATTCATGAATATGAAGAAGGAAGTACTTATAAAATTGATTCAAAGGAATTTGAAGGTTATGACTTAGTAGAAGAAAAACTTCCAGAAAATAGTGAAGGAATAGTAGGAACTGATCCTATTGAAGTTACATATTATTATATTAGAAAAGCTTCAGTAGTAGTAGAATATCTTGATATTACAACAGGTGAAAAATTAGCAGAAAATCAAAGAATTGCAGGACATGAAGGTGATTCTTACAAAACAGAAGCAAAGAGCATTAAGAATTATGAAGTAGCCAAAGTTCCAGAAAATAAAGAAGGAACAATGCTTATAACAGAAGATAGTGAAGGTAATATTATTACAGAAATAGTTGTAAAATATTATTATAAACATATTGAAAAACAATCAGCAAAAGTAGTTGAGAAACATATTGATATTGAAACAAATAGACTTATTGAAACAGAAACAATATATAATGGAGTAGAGGGAGATAAATATAAAACATCAAGTAAAATATTTGAAGGTTATGAATTAGTAAAAGATAGATTACCACAAAATGCAGAAGGAACAATGATAGCAGGTGTTACAGAAGTTGTATATTATTATTCTAAAAAACAATCAGGTACTGAAACTCCAAATACAAAAGTTACAATAAGAGTAGAACATTTAGAAGTTGGAACTGGAAAGAAATTAGCGGAAGATGATGTAATTGTTGGTGAAGAAGGACAAAATTATACTACAAATAGTAAAAATATTTCTGGATTTACACTAAGAACAGATAAACTTCCAAAAAATAAGGATGGTGTTATGAAAGAAGATTTAGTAGTAAAATATTACTATGAAGCAAATAAATCAAATACTCCACAAACACCAGTTAATCCAGAACCACCTAAAACAGAAACAAAAGAAAACAAACCAGTAACTACTGAATCAAGTAATAATACAAATACTACAAGAAAAAGATTACCAGATACAGGAGATGAACTTCCAATAGCAACAATTTCAACAATAATGTTTGTAATTCTATTAAATATAGTTGTAACTGTTACAACTACAAAATCTCACAGAGAATTACATAAAGAATCTAAAAAGAAAAAAGGAAGAAGATTAAAATAATATTTTAATAAAAAGCTCTATATGTTAGATGAAAGTTTAACATATAGGGCTCTTTTATATTACAAAATATTTTTCTAAATAAATGATAAAAAAACTTCACAAAGAAAAACTAACATGATATAATCAAAAAGAATTTTAAAAGGGTTCGGGGGATGTTGAAATGATATTTAAAGATTATTATAAAATATTAGGTTTACAGACAAATAAGGTAAGTCAGGCAGAAATAAAAACAGCATATAGGGAACAAGCAAAAAAATATCATCCTGATGTTAATATATCAAATCAGAAATATGAAGAAAGATTTAAAGATATAAATGAAGCTTATAGAGTTCTTTCAGACAGTATAAGTAAAAGAAAATACGATAGAATGTGGCATAGAAATGTAGGAAAAGCAAATGCAACATACGAAGAAAGCAAAAGAAGTAAAGATTCATTATTTAGTGATTTCTTTAATATGTTTTTTGGAAATGCTGAAGAAAAGAATGTATTAAAAGGAAAAAACAAAAAGAATACAGCTGTTAGAGGAGAAAATGTTGAAACAGAAATAAATATTTCAATAGAAGACGCATTTAGAGGAAAAGAGCAAACAATAGGTGTAAGAACTGTTGAAGGCAAGTTGAAAAAGTTTAAAGTCCAAGTACCCGCAGGAATACAGAACAATGAAAAGATTAGAATAGTTGGACAAGGTAAACAAGGCAAAGCTGGTGGAAAAAATGGAGATTTATTTATTAGAGTTAAAATAAAAAATGATGAGAAATTTACATTAAGTGGATATGATCTAAAAACAAATTTATATTTAACACCATGGGAAGCAGCTCTTAGCACAAAAGTAGTTATAAATGGAATTAATGAAGATGTTTCTGTTTATGTACCTGCTGGAATTCAAAGTGGTGAAAAAATAGAAATTGAAAATAAAGGTTATAAAGATGGAAAAGGTGGAAGAGGAAAATTAATTTTAGATACTAAAATTATGATTCCTAAAAACCCAGCAGAAGAGGTTTTAGAACTATTCAAGAAAATGGATGAATTGTCAAAATTTAACCCTAGAAAATAGTTGACATAAACAGAATAAAATATTGACTTTTGAATTCTATTAAGATATAATTGTAATGTAATTTTAATAAAATCAAAAGACAAGTCACATTTGTAATAAACTTTTATAAGGAGAGTAAAAGATAAATGGTTGAAGATAGTTTACAAGGAAAATATTTTAGTATTACAGATCCACAGGATATAAAAACTGTAATATATCAAGTCAATAAAACAGAAAAAGAGTTTGCAAAGAATGGACCTAAGTATACAGTTGAAAGGCTGGAATATTCAGAAGAATTAATAGGAGCAAACAACAAGAAAACATTTTTTGTTAATAATCCAGCTCCTGAAGGAAATCCGTTAGTAATTCTATCTTTTGCAAAAGAAAAGGTAGTAGTTAATATGGGATTTTTAGATTATGATGTTGTAAAAATTTCTAAAAAACCTATGCCAATGAAATTTAAAACTTTATATAATGAAGAAGAAACTGAGTATAAAGATTTTGCATATACACCAAATATGAAAAGACCTATTTCTATAATAGATCCAGAAACTGGTGAAGAAGTAAAACCAATTTTATACTTTGATGAAGATGCAAATGAAGTAAAAGGAAAATGTAAATTAAAACCTTACAAGAAATATTTTGCGTTTGAAATTAAAGAAGGTAGAAAATAAAATTTAAGGACAAGTGAGCCGAAAGGAGAATTAAAAAATGGGAGATACTAAAACTTCAAATGGGGTTAGTAAAAATGGTAATGCAAAGAAAAAAAATGAATTAGGAGTTCAACATAATGCTGAAATAATAGAAGATATTCATAAATTTACTGGAGATCCTGATAAAACAATAAATGCTAATTGTACAACATTCGAAATAAATCAAAGAGAATTAGATGAAAATACAGGTTCAGCAGGAAGTAGCGATGAAACTGCAACAACAGCTAATACAACAATAGAAGCATCAAATCCTATTACACAAACTTTAGCAAATGTTGAATTAGCAGGAGTTTATGTAAAAGTTTATGATTTAGAAAAAGAGAAAGACAAAGATAGTAAATCTAAAAAAGGAAAAGAAAATTCAGAAAGAGAAGACGTAGATCAAGAAAAATAATCTCTTTTATAAATATTATAATTTTACTTATGAAAAGGTGATAAAAAATGGGATTTTTCGATAAATTGAAATCTGCAATAAGAAAAATAAGGGCAAAACTTATTGTAGGAATAGTATTAGTATTAGTAATATTAGTTTGGGGTGGAGCGCCACTTGCAGTAGCAACTGCTTATGCTAAAAATGTACCACCAGAAATAAATTTTGATTGGGAGCAATTCTTCATTAAAATGGGAGAAGGACTTTCAAATCCACTTAATGCTTTTAAAGCTATTTTTGAAACAAAAATGGGTGGATTATATTTTTGGAATATAACCAAATTCTTTTTTGGAATATATTTTGTAGCAGCATTTGTAGGAATTGTAAGAGCACTTCCAAAACATGAATATGAAGATATTGAAAACGGTTCAAGTGATTGGAGCGAAGGCGGAGAACAATATAGAGTATTAAGTAAAAATAAAGGTATTGTTTTAGCAGAAAAGAACTACTTACCAGTTGATAAACGTGGTAACGTAAACGTACTTGTTGTACGGAGGTTCTGGTGCTGGTAAATCAGCTTCATTCGTTATACCTAACGCATTACAATTATTAGGTTCTTATGTATTTACAGACCCTAAAGGTGAATTATACGATAAAACAGCAGGTTATTTTAAATCAAAAGGTTATGATGTAAAAGTATTAAATTTAGTACACCCACAACACAGTGATGGTTATAACCCTTTACATCATATAAATAATGAAATAGATGTCGATATTATTGCAAACACAATAGTAAAAGGACAAGGTGATGGAAAAAGTTCAGATCCATTCTGGGATGATATGTCTGAAATGTTAATGAAAGCATTAATTTATTATTTAAAATCTACATGCCCACCAGAAGAACAAAGTTTGGCAAGTTGTTCAGAACTTGTTAGAACTGCTAATAGTAATGGTGGAGATAACTTGCTTACAAACTTGATGAATCAATTACCATTAGATCATCCAGCTAGAATGTATTATAAAAACATTGAAATGTTACCAGAAAAAACTTTTGGTTCTGTACTAGGTACATTACAATCAAAACTTGGTAAATTTGATTCAAAAGAAATTGCAGAAGTTACATCAACAGATACAATAGATTTTACAGAAATTGGTAATAAGAAAACAGCAGTATATGTTATTTCTTCAGATACCCATACAGCATACGACTTCTTATTAACAATATTCTTCTCACAGATGATACAACAGTTATACGACTTTGCAGATGCTAAGGGAGGAGAACTTCCTGTACCTACATATTTTATTCTTGATGAGTTTGCTAACATTGGACAAATACCAGATTTTGATAAAAAGATTTCAACATCAAGAAGTAGAAAATTATCATTTAGTGTTATTTTGCAGAACTTAGATCAGTTAGAAGCGGTTTATAAAGAAGCTTATGAAACAATCATAGGTAACTGCGATACTCACCTTTTCTTAGGTTCTAACTCACAAAAAACAGTAGAATATTTCTCTAAAGCATTAGGAGAAAAAACAATAACAAGAGATAATATTTCCGTTAATAAAGATAGAGAAGATTGGAAACAAGGTAAGAGTGAATCTGATCAAGTTATGGGTAGAGCACTTATGACACCAGATGAATTAAGAAGAATGGATAATGACCTTTGTATTATTTATGAAAAAGGTATAAAACCAGTTAAAGCTAATAAATATTACTATTTTAAATATCCAGAAGGAAAATTAGTTACAAAATTTAAAGTAGACCATAATGATGTTAATATTGAAAGAGGTGTATGGAGAAAATTCAATCCATATGCTCCTAGAGATGAAGCTGGTTCAACTGGTGGAGGTGCAGCTGCTTCTTTGGAATCATTAGATAATCTATTTGCAGATGAATCTGATGAATTGAATGTTCCAAATACAGCAAATAATAATATATCATCAGTACCACAACCAAGTATGATGGAAGAACACTTAGATCCAGTTGAAGAAGAAAAAAGACAAGCAGAACTAATAGATATTCAAAAAGAATTAGAAGCAAAATTTGATGAATTGTTCGGCTCAATAGATTCAGATGATTAATAAAAAAGAGTAAGAAAATATTTCTTACTCTTTTTCTTTTTTGTTACATTTTGGTAAATATTATTTTAAATAAAAAAATTAATGATATAATAAATTATAATTATAAAAGGGAAAGTGGAGAATCTTATTATGAGTGAAAAGAAAATCACTGTTTCTGGCAAAGAAATCGATTATGGAAATATGCCAGATAAAAAACTTTTAACTTTATATAAGCAGTTAATTGATAGACAAATAATGATAGAAGAGAAACTTAAAAATCAAAATTAAAATAGGTATTAATTATGTTGATATAGGAGATTAATATGGAGAGATCTTTAGGATATAGACTATTAGATAACATGAGAGAAACTATGAAACTAGAATCTACAAAAACAGAATTGATATCAGCTCTATACACAAGAAAAATATATGAAGAAACAAAAAACGGAATAGATGCGATAGAAGAAAATTTAAAAGTTCAAGCTAGTTTTTATGGAATTGATTATGAAGAATATGCTAATAGAATTGAAGAGTTAAAAAATAATTACATAAGAGAAATTAATAAATTAAATGAAGAACGTGAGTTTCAATTTGTTAATTTACAATTGGAATTAAGAGAAGCACGCGCAAATCAAAAAATTTCATTAGTAAATGCTAAAAAGATATATGATTCTAAAGAAGAATTTATGAAATCTGTTCAATATAAAGAATATTTAGATAAAAAAGAAAAATTAACTCCACAGTTAAATTTATCATTAGAAGAAAAAGATTATAAAGAATATTGTACATTGTTAAAAGAATTAATAGACCCATTAGAAATATATGATGAAAAAAAGGAAATTGCACTAAAGAAATATAATGACTATAATTCAATAATTAATAGTTGTGAGAACAAAATTGACGAATGTATGAATGAAACATTTGAAGAAATAAAAAATATTTTAAATGAAAATATAGAAAATTCACTTTCAACTAAAAAAGAAAATTTTATAATGAAATGATAAATAAATTAATAAAAGCACTTGCAGGAAAAACAAAATTTGAAAATAAAGTATCTACAATAGAAAATAACTTAAAAAAACTATCATTATCAAATAATGAAAAAATAGAAAAAATTAGAACTGAGACAATTGAATTAGTAGCAAAAATTCAAATTGAAAAAGAATTACTAAATAAAAATGTTGCTTAAGTGAGGGATTTATGGAAGAAAATAAAAATACTTTTGGTGATACTTTTGTAAATGGGAAAATAGTTAATTTAGATACTATAACTACTCAGGAGTTAGAACAATATATCAAAGATATAAAAAAAGAAGAAAAAGATGCAGAGATAACTCTTAATAATATTGTAAAAGAAATTAAAAATGGTTAGGAGAAATAGCAATGGCAAATAAGATATATAAATATAATAGAGCTAAAAGAGAAAATGCAGAAGCATTTAAAATTGTTGCTACATATTGCGTTGAAAAAGGTTTAAAAACTGTTTTTGAAGTAATAGATGACTCCAAAAAGATAAATGTTGATTTTAAGGAAAAAGAGTTAAGAAGATTAATTTATAAAGAAAATGCTTATAAAGAAGAAAATTATGAAATAGATGAAGAAAAAGCTTTAGAACTTGCAGTAAAAAGAGTAGAAAGTAGAAAAAATACTACAATAGCAAATATGACAAATGGAGGAAAAAATTTTGTTCCAGGATTTTTAGATAAAATAGCAACTTCAATTGTTTCAAGTGAAGAGTTTGGAAATGCAGTTGAAATAGAGAAAGAAGTAAAAGCAGAAACAAGAAAAGAAACAATAGTGCTATATAATAATCCATTAAGTAAGAACAAAAAAGGAGAAAAAAGGAGAAGAATATATGCTTCAGTTAAATAGTCTTATAGATAATATAAGACTATTTTTTTGGAACAAAAACAAAACAAATATTCGCAAAGTATGTTGACTATATTTTTTACCTATGATAAAATTATTAAACTAAAAAAGAAAGAAGATGGTAAAATGAGATTTGTACATATAGCAGACATGCATTTTGATGCTCCATTTACATCATTAAATAGTAAAGAACACTTAGGAGATAAAAGAAGATTAGAGCAAAGAAGTGCATTTAAAAGAGTTATAGATTATATTAAAGAAAATAAAATTGAGTATTTATTAATTGCTGGAGATTTATATGAACATGAATATGTAAGAAAATCTACTATAGATTACATAGCAAGATTATTTAGAGAAATACCAGAAACAAAAATATTTATTTCTCCAGGAAATCATGATCCATATATTAAGAACTCATATTATGATACATATGAGTTTGGAGATAATGTATACATTTTTAGAAATCCAAATATAGAAAGATATGAAGATGAAAATGTAAATATATATGGAATGGCTTTTAACGAATTTTATATGAATACAAGCCCATTAGAGAACACTGTACTACCATTTTCTAATAAACCAAGTGTATTAATTGCACATTGTGATTTAAATGGCTCAAAAGATGCAGAAGGATTTTGCTATAATCCAATACTAGAATCAAAATTAAATTCAATTGGGTTTGATTACTGTGCTATTGGGCATGTACATAAAAACAATATAGATAATAAAAATAGAATATATTATCCAGGTTCTACAATTTCTTTAGGTTTTGATGAATTAGGAAACCATGGAATGATAGTTGGTGAGATAACAAAAGATAAATTTAATATGACATTCATAGATTTAGATGAAAGAAGTTTTGAAGAATTAGAAATTTCAGTAGATGATTTACAGTCAAAAGAAGATCTTATAGAAAAGATTTTAAATTACATATATAGTGAACTTACAATGTATAAAATAATTCTTGTAGGAAATAGAAATTTTGAAATAAATACAAGAGAAATATTAAGAGCCCTTGAAAAAACTAATATTTTAAAAGTAAAAGATAAAACAAAAGTAAATTACGATTTAGAAGAACTTTCAAAACAAAATAATCTAAAAGGTATATTTGTTAAAGAAGTTTTAGATATGTATAATAAGGGATTATGTACAGAAGAAGAATATCAAAAGGCAATTGAAATAGGATTAGATGCTATGTAAAAGAGGTGAGATATATTGAAAATTAATGGTTTTAAAATAAATGGATTTGGAAAATTAAAAAACAATAATATAGAATTGTCGGATGGAATAAATGTTATATATGGTGAAAATGAATCTGGAAAATCAAGTATGTTAAAGTTTATTTCAGCAATGCTTTATGGAGTTTCTAAAAATAAAAATGGTAAAGAAATTTCAGATTTTGATAAATTTAAACCTTGGAAAACAGAGGAATTTTCAGGAAAAATAAATTATACATTAGATGATGGAGAGTCTTTTGAAGTATATAGAGAATTTAAAAAGAAAAATCCAATTATTTATAATTCTAATAAAGAAGATATTTCGAAAACTTTTAAAATAGATAAAACAAAAGGAATAGAATTTTTTTCAGAACAAACAGGAATAGATGAAGGAACGTTTTATAGTACAGCAATTTCTGAACAAGAAGGCTTAAGATTAAGTAAATCAAGCCAAGCAAGCATTATACAGAAAATAAGTAATTTAATTTCTTCTGGAGATGATAATATATCTTATAAAAAATCAATGGATAAAATTAATAAAATGCAAAATGAAGAAGTTGGAACAGAAAGAACATCACAAAGACCAATAAATATGGTAGACTCTAAAATAAATAGATTATTACAGGAAAAATTAGGTTTAGAAAGCTATAAAGAGAGAGCCCAGGATAGCTTACCAGAAAGAGAAAGACTGTATCAAGAAATACAAGAAGATGAAAATAAAAAAGAATTTTTAAAAGAAATAAAAGCTAAAAAAGATAATAATAGACTTAAGAGTGCAGAGATTAATTTTAACAAAAATCTTGAAAAAGAATATAATGAAAAGATTAGAGAATTAAATAAAAAAATAGATACTTATACACAAAGTGATGTGAAAAATAAGAAAATTAATTTTAAAAATTATTATATAACATTAGCATTATTAATAATTGTATTTTTGACTGTATTAATATGTCTTCCAAATAAAGAATTATCAGCATTAATTTTGATACCAATATTAGTAACAGTTTATAAAATGTATGAATCTAAAAAGAAAATTGAAAATATAGATTTAGAAGAAAAAGATAGCACAAGTAAAATTGCAAGTGAGATAGATATTTTAAAACAAAACCAAGAAATTCAAAGAAAAGAAGCAGAAGAAAAAGAGTATAAATTAAATAAAGAAATTGAAAAAGATAGAGAAGATATAATTTCTAAATATCAAGATAAAGTAAGTATTGGATATATTGAAGAATATTTAGATAAAACATATGAAGAATTAGTAAGAAAAATTGAATTAAAAGAAAACAAAATAAATTCTTCAAAATTTAGATTACAAACAATAGAAAACAATATAAGAGAGATAAATAGTAAATTAGAAAATTTATCAAGTGTAGAAGAAGAATTGCAAAATGCTGAGGAAGAAAAAGAAGAATTAATCTCATTAAATAATTCTTATAATATTGCTAAAGAATGTTTGGAAAGAGCATATAGTCAAGTAAAAGAAAATATAAGTCCTAAATTTACTGAAAATTTATGTACAATAATTTCAGAAATATCTAATAATAGATATAGAAATATTGTTGTAACAGATTCCGAAGGATTAAATGTAGAAATTGATGATGGAAGATACATACCAGCTTCAAGATTAAGTGTAGGAACTGTTGACCAAATGTATTTATCTTTAAGATTAAGTGCACTAGATGAAATATCAGATGAAACAATGCCAATAATTTTAGATGAAGCATTTGCATATTTTGATAATGATAGATTGACAAACATTTTAAGATATATAGATAAAAATTTTAAAAATAATCAAATTATTATATTTACTTGTTCAGATAGAGAACAAAGTGTTTTAGACAATTTAAAGATAGACTATAATTTAATAAACCTTGAAAAATAGGTAAAAATAGGTTATAATATAAATGTTGTTTAAAAATAATAAAAAGGAAGAGGTTTTTATGTTTCAAAGATTAGAAGACGTAGAAAAAAGATATGAAGAGCTAAATGGATTAATTAGTGATCCAGAAGTAATTTCAAGACAAAATGAATGGAAAAAATTAATGAAGGAACATAGCGATATTGAAGATATTGTTTTGAAATATAGAGAATATAAAACAGTTGCAAAAAATTTAGAAGAAGCAAAAGAAATGCTTGATGATCCTGAAATGAAAGAATTAGCAGAAGTTGAAATGCTAGAAGCAAAAGAAAAGCTTCCAAAATTAGAAGAAGAATTAAAAATTCTTTTAATTCCAAAGGATCCAAATGATGATAATAACGTTATTTGTGAAATCAGAGCAGGTGCTGGTGGGGAAGAAGCAGCATTATTTGCAGGTGTTTTATTTAGAATGTATTCAATGTATGCTGAAAGAAAACATTTCCAAATACAAGTTATAAATGAGAATGAAACTGGAATTGGAGGATATAAAGAAATATCTTTCATGATTACAGGAAAAGGAGCATATAGTAGGTTTAAATTTGAAAGTGGTGTGCACAGAGTACAAAGAGTTCCAGATACTGAAAGTAGTGGAAGAATTCACACATCAACAGCAACAGTTGCAGTTTTGCCAGAAGTTGAAGATGTAGAAGTTGAAATAAATCCAGCTGATGTTAGAATGGAAGTTTTTAGAGCTTCAGGTGCTGGTGGACAACACGTTAACAAAACATCATCAGCAGTTAGACTAATACATGAACCAACAGGAATTGTTGCAGAATGTCAAACAGAAAGATCACAATTACAAAATAGAGAATATGCAATGAGATTATTACGTTCAAGGATTTATGAACAAGAAAGAGAAAAGCAAGAAAAAGCAGTTGCAAGTGAAAGAAGAAGTCAAGTAGGTTCAGGGGATAGAAGCGAAAAAATAAGAACATACAATTATCCTCAAGGAAGAATTACAGATCATAGAATTGGATTTAGCATTTTCCAAATGGAAAATTTCTTAAATGGTGATATGGATGAAATGGTAGACAACTTAATTGCAACAGATAGAGCAGAAAGATTAAAAGGAAACAATGAATAATAAATAAAAGTAAGATATAAAAAGTGAAATTTAGGAGTATATTTCTTAAATTTCACTTTTTTATTTATAAAATGAAATTTAGGGACGTTCGAAAAATTTCATAATATTTGAGCAAACATTCCAATAATTAATCCAAGCATATTTCCAAGTGATGCAAATCTTCCTTTATACATATTTTTAGATTCAGGAATTAATTCACAAGAGATAATATAAAGCATTGCTCCTGCAGCAAATGATAAAGAAATTCCAATTAAATCTAAAGAAATACTTCCTAAAATTGAACCAACAAATGCACCTAAACCAGTAGTAAGACCTGAGAAAAATGTTATTAGTATTGCCTTAAATGTAGAAGTTCCAGCAGTTTTTAGCGGAAGAGAAATTGATATTCCTTCAGGAATATCATGTAAAGCAATAGCAATTGCAAGCTTAAATCCTAAAGAACTTGAAGATTCAAAACCTGCACCGATAGCTAATCCCTCTGGGAAGTTGTGTATAGCTAAACCTATTGCAATAATAATACCAGTTTTTAAAAGAGAGTTTCCTGAATTGCTTTTACTGTTAAAACGAGAATTAACAACATTATCACAGAAAATCATAGAAACAATTCCTATAAATATTCCCAATATGCATTTAGTAAGATTAACAATTTTAAGTGCTTCTGGAATTAAATCAAAACAAACAATTGCAGTCATAAGTCCAGCTGCAAATTCTAATATAAAACTTAAAAATTTGTTAGATTTTATATTTAAAAAAGCACCAATAAAACCTCCAAGTGAAGTACCTAGAATTCCAAAAATAAGACCATATAAACTAATTATTCCAATATCCATAAAAAACCTCTAAAAATTTATTTATAAGTCAAATAAGACTATTAAAATATATTTTAGAAAAAAGAATATATTACAAAAAAAGAACTCTATTTGTTAAACTTTTTGTCTAACAAGTAGAGTTTAGAATTTTTTAATATTAAAAATGTCTTTAATTTTATTTAAGATTTTATTTAGTAAAGTTTCTTTTGGAAGTGTAACTAAATTAGTTTCTTTTCTAATTTCATTATTTTCAATATAAGATATAGATGTATTCTTAAATATATTATTAGGATTATATTTTTTTCTAGCTTCTTTATCTAATTTCTGTAATTGTAATTTTTCGAAATTTTTAATCTTTTCTTTTTGAGTAGGAGTAGAAAGATAATCTCTAAAAATGACGGCTAAAATTAATTGTGTTTTTGGCATTAAATTTTGACCGTTCAAATGAACAGTTAGGATTAAATGTAAAATTATAATCTTTATTTTGATTTTTTTCAAAAGCAGTTATAAGTTGAGGAGGAATTTTATTTATATCAGATTCTGGTAACGAATTTATAACAGAAAGGACTTCAGTATAAGAATTTTTTTTCTCAATATTAATCTGCATTAGAAAAATCACCTCTTTCTTGTTCTAATAAATTCCTTAATTCACTAGATATCGAATTCTTTCCAGAAATATTTTTTTGCATAGAAAGAGTATATTTTCCAATTCTTTCTGCAATTTTTGATACAGAATATTCTTCCATAGAGCTTACAATATCATTTTGTAAACTATATTCCTCAGAATTTTGAGCTTCTACTAATTTATCAAAATTATCTTTTCCAACAACATCGTAAAGTTCATGCAAATCTTCTTGACATCTTGAACGTAAGATTTGATTTTCATATTTATCAAAAAACTGATATAATCCAACTTTAGTAAATAGTCCATATTCACTTGTATCTTTTATATCATAATTTAATTTTTGTAATGCAGGAAATATTCTGTTCTGTAATATTATATTATGAATACATTCAGATGTCATTACATTTTTTCTTTCATCATTAAACTCTATAAACCCAGTTCGTACTTGAGTTTGACCATCTATTTCTTTTTCTGTATGTTCTAATCCATGCAAAATCTCATGAGTTAATTTACCTAAACGTTCTGATTCTGTTTTATATTCGGAAATAAAAATATGACTTTCCATTTTTCCAGTATTTTTATTTCTTAAAAGTATGTGACCAGCTGATTGTGTTTGTAACTCTTCGATTATACTTAAATCGCCTAAATCAACATCACTAAATTCTTCTAAAATTTCATCATAATTAGTAGTGCTTCTTATAAATTCAAGTTCAGCATCTTCTTTTTCTTTAATATATTGCTGGATATCAGTAGATGGATTTGGAATATTAGATAGTTTATTAAGTTCATGTTGATTTACTAAATTTAATAATACTGTAAAGTCATCTACTCCATAAAAAAATTTTGCAAATTCCATTTGTATGTCGTCTAAATTAAAAAGATCGTCGTTATTCATTTTATCTAATATTGTTTGTAATTGATTAGCATCTTCTTGACTTAAATCCTTTTTAAAACTTAGTAATAATTTTTTTTGAGCATTTATAATATTTTTCTTTTTTAAATTTTCTGCACTTTTTCTAGTTTCTTCTAAAGAAGACTCTAAATCACTAATATGACTGCTATATGGAATGTATTCTTCATTTATTTTTTTATCATCTATATTAAATTTTGTATGAATTACAATATTTTCCATATTTCTTTCAAATTTATCTCGAAACTCTTCACCATATATTGAAGTGACTATATCTATTAAATCACTTTTAAATTTATCTGAAAACATGCTTTGTGTTTCTGATTTATATTGGTTATGTAATTCTTTTATACTCATAAACAATCTCCTTGCAAAAAGAACTTCTTTTAGAAGTTCTTAAGATTCGTTTTCATTATATTTTACAATCATTTTTCTTTGATATGGAATCAAAGAAAGAATTGAAATAGCAACACCAATTACTAAAATTATTGTTGAAATAGTTAGATTTGTTTTTGAAAAATTGTATGAATTAGTCATATCATTTGCTAAGTTTGCTACATGTTCATCAGAAAATACTAATTTATATTTTAAAATTGAATATTCAATTGTTTTTGCTTGTATTGATAAATTTAAATAAAGTAATTCAAGAAATACAAATATAGAAAGAATTATACATGCAATAAAAAATAAATTTAAATACTTAACGATTTTTTTATAGTTATCAGGGCTAGTTTTTGATTTTTTAAAAGTATCGTAAGTGCTTAATTTGCATATTCCATGTATTATAGCATATACTAAAATTACAGCCATAAGAGGGAGTGTAATATATAATCCTCTTGATGATATTCCTACAAAATTGCTTAATAAATTATTTACTACAATTAGTATGACAAAACAAATAAAACCAGTAATTATTGTATATGAAACAAATCCAGTTATTATATGTCTTACAGTTGATGTAGCATCAATATCATTTTTTTTCATTGCATTTCTCCTTTGTAAATTAATATAATAAATCATATCATAAAAGATTTTTAATTACAATTATTTTCAAAAGAAAATACCTCCTAATTTAGGAGGTATTCATTATCACTACGACATTATCAAGAATTATTGCAGGAACAATAGGATTACCAATTTTTCTGGCATGATACAAAATGTGCTTACCTTTGAAAAGCCAATCATTTGAGGAAACAACAATTGGATGAGGATATTGATGAACTCTATTATAATATCCTGCAAGTTTTCCCATCTTCGATTTTTCAAGATACTTAAATGATAAGCATTCAGTTAATTTTGTAGCATCATACATTCTAACCCAGTCTGAAGGTAAAATAAAAGTTCCACTTTGGATAATTTTTTGATTTTTCCGAAGACATTTTTGATAAAATGTATTTTCTTTGCCCTGAGATTCTAAAACAAGAAATTTTTCGAATTGACTTGGTGTCATATCAGATTTCTTTTGATTACATGCTTTACAGCTTGGACGCAAATTATCTGGTAAACTAATGCCACCCCAACTACGAGGATATATGTGGTCTAAAGTTCTATTTTTGGTAGTTAATTCTTCACCGCAATAGTAGCATACACCATATCCGTATATAGAATATGCTAAGTTGTACATTAGATTTTCAAAATTGACAAATCCTTCAATGTAAAGCATGCCGTTTTTTACATATGCATAATCTTGTTTTCCTGAAGTAGTGTAAATAAAATTTTCAGGTAACCGTATAATCATAAGATCACTCCTTAATGTTCTACATACAAACGACTAGTTACTTCAAACTCATAATATAAAATTTTTGAATATGTGTCAATCATTATGAAAAAATTGTTGAATAATTTAATTAATCAAAAAGAAGTAGTAAGTATTTACTACTTCTTTACTATTTTACACTATTGTTTTTTATCTAAATAAGATTTCTGAATAGAAAATTCATAATCATCATAAATAATTCCCATATTAATATTTTTTAAAACATTTTTTATACGTGGCATTGTATTTTCAGGAAGCTTATTTATATTAAACCAGCGTAAATCACTACATTTATTAGGTTCTTTAATTTCTGGTGTACCTTCATATGTATTACTTGCAAAAAATACATTTAGATAATCATCATTATAAGGATGAATTAATGCAACTAGTTTTAAATTTTTTTCATCTACATCAATTCCAATTTCTTCTTTAGCTTCTCTAATTGTTGCATGAGCTAATGATTCTCCATGTTCTAAATGTCCGCTACAAGCCATATCATATAAATTATCCATATAACCTGTGTTATATCTTTTTTGCATAAGTATTTCAGTATTATTATTTCTAGTAAGCATTAGAAATACCGCAACTTTAGATTGATATCTTTCTTTCATAAATAACCTCTTTTTTATTTATTTTTGTAATCTTTTTTATTTTTTAGAATACAATATAAATATAACATGTTTAAAGGAATTCTTCAATGAAGAAAAATATAAAATTTTACTTAAATATATTAAAAGATTAACTTGACTTTTCTGATTTTTTTTGTTATTATAGTTATGCTTTAATTTTAGCCAACATACTAAAATTTAATATTAAAAATGCAGGTATAGTTTAGTGGTAAAATAAATCCTTGCCAAGGATTAGTTACGGGTCCGATTCCCGTTACCTGCTCCATTTTTTTATTTTATGGCGCCATAGCCAAGTGGTAAGGCACGAGTCTGCAAAACTCTGATCCCCGGTTCAAATCCGGGTGGCGCCTCCATGAAAAAACGACAAAATACTGGTATATCAGTGCTTTGTCGTTTTTTATATGTTTTTTGAATTAAAAAATAAAAATATAGCATTTTCAATACTTCCAGCGATTGATTTTTATATATTTATAAAAAATGAACTTAACATAAACTTAACATTTTTACTTTTGAACTAAAAAAGCTAGTAATATTAAGCACTTTAATACTTGACTGATTGGCGTCTCCATTGGAGAAAAACTCCAAGCAATAGAAGTTAATTTTAGGAGAAGATCCTTTTGGCATACTCTAATTTTTGATTAGAGAAAGAGCGGTGCATAGAAGAATATATCGTCAAAAATGGCTCTAGCACTAGCTGGAGTTTTTATTACCTTAACTAAAATTATAGAATCGAAATTTTAAAATAACTGATTTTCTTGTGTTCTCCAAAGGGCAATTATACAATTAGTAAGTTTTCTTGATAAAATTTCATCTACCTTGAGCATTATCATATTTTTCTATATCATCTTTTTTATTTTTTTGTAAATTTTGAGCTACTCGAAGTTGTTCTTCTAAAGGTGGAACGCCCTTACGTAATTCTTCAGAAAATGTACTTTGAGGGCTATTATTTATATAAGAATTTGGAGTAGATTCTGCTACATCTGGAAGTTTTTTCTGATTTTTATTTTTTAAAATAGAAATTAAATGTGTATAACTATTTTTTATCTTATTGAGAATTCCTTCATTTTCCAATGCTTTTTTTGTTTCTTCTAATTCTATTTTTTTCTTTTCCCATTCTTCAGGTGTAACCATAAGATCTGTTTCTTCTAATATTAAATTTTCATCTAATGACGAATTAATATCTTTAGCTTGTGACATAATTAATTTTCCTTTATCATCAAAATGTACAGATACTTTAAGACTAGAAAATGTATCAAATTGCTTATTATCGTCCTTTTTTCTAATAAAAGACGCTTGTTTAAAATTAGAATAGTCATCACAATATCCATAAGAGAAAGGAATTCCATCTTTAGTAATAATATCTAAAATTTTATCATCTTTAGTGTATCTATATCTTTTAAATTGTTCTAATGAATTAGATTCTGCATTATTTAATAGAAATGATTTTAACATATTTTTTTTATTGTTTTGAGAATTTACTGGATATAGCTGTATTTCTCTATATGCAAATTCATCAAGAGAAGATATATCATACCCTTTTGTTTTTAAATCATTTGTAATAAAATTATATCTTTTTTTATAAAAGTTTTCAAAATATGTATCTTTTCCAGAAAAAATTCTATTATTTTGAAGTTCTCTTAATTCAGTAAAATATTCTTTCGCATCATCTATAGACTTTACATTATGAATTTTTCTATTGTATACTCTATTTAAAAATTCATTTTGAAGAGTTTCATATTGGTCAAAGTTTTTAGACTTTTTATTTGAGAAAATTCTCATTTTTTCATATAAATCTTTCCCATATAGTTCTTGAAAAGTTTTAAGAGCAGTATTATCTCCTTTAAGTGCAAAATTTTTAGCATAATTATCTCCAAGAGCTATTGCCATTGAATTAAATATAGCTCTTTCTAAAAAATATACACCTCTAGGTATATTTATTTTCATTTTACCAATAGATGATGAATAGTGTTTATTGAATGCTTTATTAGTATAGCTTTGAGTTGCACCTTCAATAAAGCCAGAAATATTTTTTCCTTGAAAAAATAAACTTTTTTGAAGTGAATGAATTGACTCATGAACAAGGATTTCCATTTGACTTAATTTAGAAGCATCTTTATTTATATATATGTTATTAGTTCCATATACAGCATACCCAGCTTTATAGTCTGGTTTTTTAGGTTCATATTCTATAATTTTTAGTTTATCCATATGAGATTTTAATTTGTCATAACCAATAGTATTGTCTAAATTGTAAATTCTAGTTAAAATTTCATTTTTTACTTCATCACTATT